>Ga0138256_10000108_pt1 | contig 97000 bp, 69 predicted proteins | sample KNB2016incub_MG_FD_105486 | JGI IMG/M metagenome (GOLD analysis project Ga0138256, IMG submission 105486) | Active sludge microbial communities from wastewater in Klosterneuburg, Austria - KNB2014incub_MG | ecosystem: Engineered > WWTP > Activated sludge > Unclassified | place: Austria... | reverse complement strand
GCTGCTTTATTTGGCGGCGGCGTGTTACTTACTGTGGCAAGCGGCGTGGTTTACCTGGCCGACCGCGAAAAATTCAGTACCCCGTTATTATTTACTTCAATGGGGCTTGGTGGGCTGGGTTATTTTATGGCCAAAGGAAAAAGGAACGGCAACGCTATGATCATTGGAAAAAAATACAAACTGGTTTATATGAATATGGGCAATTAGAAAAAGGAATCATTATTTTGCAGCTTAACCCAAACCGGCGGGAATGAAAAAAAAATGGATTTTTTTGAAGAAAATCTTTTTCTGGATTTTTGTTTTACATATAAGCTGGTTCCTGTTTTTTATCGTTCAAAAGTTTTCAGTTTCAGGGTTTGCTGTTGAAAACCTGCAATTGAAAATGATGATATTGACAGGAGTTGTGATTGCCGTCGGGTTACTCTATTTTTTCTGGCTGCGACGGATTGTTATTGTAAAAAAAACAGCGATCATTTTAAAAGAATTATTTTTTATCGGGTATATCAGTTCTACGCTTTATTTACTGATTGGGATTTTTTTTAATCCGCCTATTACCCTTACCCAGCTGGGAAGTATTATACAGGGCAATGGCCTGAGCAGGGATTATGTTTCAAATGATGATATTGGCCCTAATATGAAGCTGGCAGTAATTGCCAGCGAGGATCAGCTTTTTCCCGATCATGATGGCTTTGACCTGAAGGCGATAAAGGTTGCTATGAAATATAATAAACGGAATCCTACAAAACAAAGGGGAGCCAGCACCATCAGTCAGCAGACAGCAAAAAATATTTTCCTGTTCCAGGGCGGTGGATTTTTCAGAAAAGGAATAGAAGTGTTCTTTACTTTTTCTATTGAACAGGTATGGACCAAACGGACAATACTGGAACGCTATTTAAATATAGCAGAAACAGGACGTGGTGTTTTTGGCGTACAGGCTGCTGCAAAAAAATATTTTAATAAAGATGCGAAAGACCTGACAAGGCTGGAAGCCGCACAAATTGCAGCCTGTTTGCCCAGCCCCAAGCGGTTATCGTTAAAACCACTGAGCAGTTATGTAGCCGGCAGGGCAAATACTATTTTACGGCAAATGAATAACCTGGCAGGAGATCCTGATGTGCAGGAAATAATCGGCCCCCGCTGAACTTCGTTCGTTCTCTTCACAGAGAACCCCAAAGGGGGAGAACCATCTTAGCGAAAGGTATCTGATTTATTTGAAAAGAGAATTGGTTACTTCAATTCCTTTTTGCAACCGTTCTTCATACCCTCCACTTATTTCAACCCAGGGTACATGCTGGTTGATAAGTGTATCCTTATAATGATTATATAATTTTTGCCTGTTAACCAGGTCAGGATATTCTCTCAGTACATCTTTAACCCAGGGCAGGTCAATATTACAAAGTAAATACAAATCATATTTTCTTTCGGCAATACGGTTCAGTATCCAATGATGGCATTTATCAAAAACAAATTCGCACCATACTTTCATTACATGCATATCGGTATCGCAAAACAAAGTTGATGGTTGATGGTTGATGGTTGATAGTTTAGCTGTAGCCTCGTCTTCCAGTTTTATCTGCCCCTTTGCAATGTCCAGTAAACTTTCAAAAGTATAAGCAGTTCCGTTTTTTAAAAGATATTCCCTGGCATACTCTTCAACCCATGCTGTATTATAATGTGCAGCAAGCTGTTTACACAAGGTGCTCTTGCCGGTTGATTCGGGTCCCAGGATGACAATCTTTTTAATCATTGTTTTTTCTGAACCTGTTTACATCATTAACAAAACTAATCACAAAAACGATCAGCATGAGAAAACGAAACCATTTTCTGAAACTGTCCTGCGTTGGATAACCCACAATAACCAGCACAAGGATAAGTATTAATACTCCTTTAATGACCAGCCATTGTTTTTTATTTCTCATTCCACTTAGGTTTTGCCTTTAATGCTTTTTTAAAGACCGGGCAATTTTTATCATGTGCACCAGGAAGATATCCTGTGCTTACGATAAACTCATTCACAATTTCACCACCTGTAAACCGGAATGTTTTTTTAAAGAGCAAGGTCCACTCTTCCCTTGTTTTGGGATGCTGCTGCGCCAGCCATTCTTTAAACGAACCAAACTCCTTTTGTATTGCCAGAATGGTTTTTGCATTTTCAATGGCTGCATTTATTTTTAGCCGGTTACGGATGATGCCTGCATCATTCATCAACCGCTCAAAATCTTTTTCTTTATAAGCCGCAACTTTTTTAATGTTGAAGTTGTTGTAGGCTTTTCTGAATCCTGCCTGCTTGTTTAGTATTGTCGTCCAGCTAAGGCCCGCCTGGTTTATTTCTAATATCAAGCGGCAGAACAATTCATTATCATCATCAATGGGAAAGCCATATTGGGTATCATGATAGAGCTTGTGAACCGATTGTTCACCGGGCTTCATTTTATTTATTGCTTTGCAGTAACTCATTCTGTTGGTTTGCCTGCCCGTTCGGCCAGACGGGCTTTTTTTCGCCATTCAGTTAAACCATAAACAGCCATAACCAAAAGTATCAAATAATAAACACTGGTAAATACATAATGCTTTACAAAATACAATGGAATGGATGCGATATTGGTGGCTATCCACCAGTACCAGCTTTCTACTTTCTTTTTTGTCATCAGCCACATACCGGTAAAAGCCGTAGCCGATGCAAAGGCATCGGCCCAGGGAATTACACCATCAAAGAATGATGCCTTAAAATAAGTAAGTGCTGCAAATATGCTGATGTAAAAAAACAGGAAGAATGCAATCTGCTGCAGCCATCCTTTTTTATCAGAGTAAGTAATCTGTAGTATGATTTCTTTTTGTTTGTCTTTCCTGCTCCACATATACCAACCCGAAATGCTCATTACGGTATAATAAAAATTCACCGTGGCTTCACCCAGTAAATGCCCTTCAAAACTTATATAGATGTAAATGATGGTGTTGATCAGCCCCACCGGGTATACCAGAATGTTTTCTGCACGGCTGTACCAAACGCTGGCAATACCCGCAAACACGGCAACATATTCGTACCAGGTTGTGTGCTGCATGCCAAGAATAAACTGCTGATAAATTTCGCCTAAACTCAATCGGTTGGTTTTTTATTGCGGTAAAATCTGAAAGGCCGAAGATAACGGATTCCTTTTTGCGTTTGAAACCGGGTGCCAATCTGTTTCCAGTTACCATTCTTAGCAATACGCCAGACAATGAAATGTAAATGAGGGATAAAAGTATAACCGGTTTTTCCGCTTAAGCCAATTACCTGTCCCTGCATTACCGTGTCGCCAACAGCAGGTAGTATCGAATTGTATTGCAGGTGCCAGTAACCTGTTCTGCTACTGTCGGCATGTTGAATAACGATATAGTTCCCATCCTGCCTGTATTTTCGGTTGCCACCGCCCCGGTTGCCATCTTCCTTTAACCTAATCACTACGCCGGCTCTCGCAGCACAAATTTTCGTGCCTTTCTTCATTTTAAAATCGAGGGCAGCACGGTTTCTGTGAGTGTAGCTGCTGAAATAACCCTGTATCAGTAAATGTGTTTTATTTTCTTCGTAAGGAAGATGGTAAATAAAACTGGTATCATCTTTAATGATTCCTTTTTGCAGCAGTTTGATTTCTTTATGTTGTGGGTTTTTACTTACAGAACAACCCGAAATAAACAGAACAGAAATAAAAATAAAAAAAGATAAAAATGTTTTCATAAGCGTTACTGAATTCTTTTGTACCATTTGCCCGGCCTTAAATATATAATTCCTTTTTTGCTGTAAAATCTTGTAGCAATATTCTTTCCATCTTTATCGTACACCTGAAAATGTAAATGCGGAAATGCAGAGTACCCCGTATTGCCGCTGTTACCAATATGCTGCCCCTGCTTAACAGTATCGCCAACAGAAACCACTACTCCTTCTTTTTCAAGATGCCAGTACATGGCCTGTCCACCATCATCATGCATGATGATAACATGATTACCTGCGGATAAATATTCGTCCTTTAATCCGCCAATATCACTGTCTTTTTTTACAGCAGTTACCACACCGCCTCTTGCTGCACAAATTTTACTTCCCTCCTTCATTTTAAAGTCGAGACTTATTTCGTTTTGATGACTCATTTTGCTGTTGTATGCCTGAATCAATAAGAACCTGCTTCCCCTGGCAAAAGGCAGCGAATATATATAACTGATATCGTGCTTTACTTTTCCTTCTTTTAAATCCATTATCTCTTTATCTGATAATTGCGAAAAGGAAGAAAAAGAAAACAACAATGAAATTAATATGCAATAAATTTTCACGGACCGTATGTTTATCTGAAGATAAATTATTTGTTTTTTAAAATTAAAAAAGCATCCGTTAAAAGATGCTTTAAATTATATTTTCAAAAATCGCTTTTGGGTTTTTATTCCGCTTCAGCCACCACTTCCTTCACCTCAGGTATCATTCGCTTCATCATGCCTTCTATTCCTGCCTTTAAAGTAATCATTGAAGAAGGGCATCCGCTGCAGCTTCCCTGCATCATCAGGTTTACTGTTCCTGCATCATAGCTTTTAAATTGTATGGCACCGCCGTCCATTTCAACGGCTGGTTTTACATAATTTTCCAAAAGTTCCTTAATGCGTTTTACCACATCATCATCATCGGCACTTATCACATTGCTGCTTTCGGGTTTCATGGCTGCCACTTCATCATCATTCACCACAACTTTTCCTTCTTCCAGGTATTCCTTTAAAAACTGTTTGATGGAAGGAATCACATCCTGCCAGTCTTCGGTATCGCTGGTTTTTGTAAGCGTGATAAAATTACTGGCTATAAAAACCGCTTTTATAAAAGGGAAGGTAAACAATTCCTGCGCCAGCGGAGATGGTTTGGCACTTGCTTCATCAGCAAAGTCAATGCTCTTGCCGGGATACAATAATTTGTTTGCCACAAACTTCATTGTTTCCGGGTTGGGCGTCATTTCGGTATATATACTGATAACTGGGTTTCCTGTCTTGATCATAACTAAATTATTAATATGCAAATATAACAAATGCCATTACTGAATGTTTACGAAAAAGGAAACTAGACTGTATTATGATGCTTAATATATGTTTATTCGTTGCTCATATAACCCTTTCCCGTTTTTTCCCTGATCATTTTTTCTTTCTCCTTTATTGCAGCTTCCGCATCGGCAAATGTTTTGAGCTGTACCTGCCCCTTGGTTCCGATACGCCCATACCTTACAATTAGTTTATTTTCCTGCACGGCGGCCTCCCAAAATTTATTACTGCTGCCTTCGGAGAAAACAAAACGGTCAAATTGTACATTTTCAAAACCGGGAAGTACCTGTGCAGGGGAATCTGCGGGCAGAACAGGTTCTGGCTCAACAGTGATTTGCATTTCTTCTGCAACACTGATAATTTCCTCTTCTTCAAAAATCTCAACCGCGGGCTCTTCTTTAAGGCGGCGCACAATCTGTTCCATAATTTTTTCGGGTTGCTGCAACCAGTCTTTTGCAAAAACATGCATGGTGCGCCAGCCAAAAGATTGTAAAATTGCAGGACGCTGGTAGTATTGCTCTACCAGGTTCAGATTGCTGTAATGTTTATCATCGTCAATTAAAATGCTGAGAGCGTATTCTTCATCTGCTGGATTTAATTTTACTGCCAGCGAACATTTAAAATCCGACTGGCCAACCTGCCCCGTTGCTTCGTAACCCAATTTTTGCAACCGTTGTTTAATTTCTTTTAAAACAATATTGCTGCCCGTTGCTGTTTCAGCCGTGGTTTTGTTTACAACCAAACCATCTAAAATTGTTCGGGCAATTTGCATATTTCCGGTGCTTACGTTTTCGGCGTATTGTAAAAAACGGCGAAAATAATTTGCACCCTCATTGTATTCATTGGTAATGTTATTGTATTTAATGCTGCTTACAATGGCCATGTGTTTTTTTGCACGGCTGAAGATTACATTCAGTCTTTTTTCGCCGCCCTTTTTATTAATGGGGCCAAAATTCATCAGTATTCTTTTTTTTGCATCAAAGCCATAACACACACTCATAATAATAATATCCCGCTCATCGCCCTGTATATTTTCCAGATTTTTTATGATGAGTCCGATAAACTGGTCTTCTTCTGTTCGGTTATAAGCTTCTTCCAGCAGGTTTTCAAATTCCTTATCGGTTTGTGCCAGGTTTGTTAACGCATCTTCAATGGTATGTTGCTGCTCCTGGCTAAAAGCTACAATGCCAATACTCTCCTGTACTTTTTGTTTTAATAAATTCCTTACCAGGTGAGCAATATAATTTGCTTCATCCTGGTTATTTCTTTTTTCATAAATACTGTTGGGGTGAAAATGAAAACTTATACTTCTGTCGTAGAGGCAGCTTGCAAAATTTTCCGCATCTTCAGGCTTTGTAATTTCAATATGCTGTTTGGCTGTGTGGTGAATTGTTTTGTCGGGGATGGTGAGCAGGCCTGCATCGTAAAAAGCATGGTTGCTGTAACTTATCAGCGTTTCGTAACGGCTGCGGTAGTGCCAGCTTAACATGGTACTGCTTAATTTACGGGCACCCTGTACCAGTAAACTATCGGCATCGGCACTCAGTAATTCTTCCGCATTTTCACTGTTAAAACTTTCCAGATCATCAGGATCTTCTGCCCTGGCAGTAAAGAAATTGGTAGGCGGCATTTGTTTATCATCGCCAACAATAATGGTTTGCCCGCTGCGGTACAATGCCGGAATACCTTCTTCCAATGTTATCTGACTAGCTTCATCAAATATTACCACATCAAAATAATTTGTATCCAATGGCAGGCTGTCGCTTACGCTCAGCGGACTCATCAGCCAAATTGGTTTTATATCTTTTAAAACCAAACCGCTTTCTTTTGCACTTAACTCCCTGATACTTTTGTAGCGCATGCTCTTGCCAAATTCATTTTCTAAAATCTTACGGCCTTCGTTGTAATTTTTCTTGAATTGTTTTTGTTCGGAATTTAACTGGCTTAGCGCTGTGTTGCTTAATTCGATATGCTCAATAAACTGCTGCCGGATATTACTGCGTATTTGTTCTGCATTCAACCTTAATAATTGTTTGTAACAATGCTGAATCTGATGCACCGCCTTTTCAATAGCTGCCACATCGGTAGCGGCAAAGGCTTTATTTTGCTGATAGAGTTGCGTTAATGTTTTTTGTGCCATTGTTGCCTGGGCCTGTACAGGTGTTAATGGAATGTGCCGCAATACATTTTTTATATTTTTGGGCATTGCAGTAAATTCTCTGAGTGCCGGTAACAGATCCTGTAAACCATCGGAATTCATCAAAACACTTTCAAGATCATCCTGCAGTTCATTTATTGTTTTGTCTTCAAAATTATACAGGTATTGCTGTAACTGTAACTCAAGCTGGTGAAGGCTGTTGTTGAGTTTGCACAGCCTGGCTACAATATTATTTGCATTGGGGTGAGCCAGTAAATAATCAATTTCTTTATCGCCTCTTTTGTTTCGTAATGTTTCCACTGCACGATAAGTAATGTCGATATTATCGAGATGATATTGCTGCTGCAATTCAATCCTGTTATTGGAAACCGCATTGGCAGCAGCATACTCGTTTTTCAGTAACTGCAAAATATTGCTGAAAGAAGGTTTGACCTGGTGTTTGCTGAAATCGTAACTATCCTGCAATTGTCGTTTTAGTTTTTTCCACGAGCCATTAAAAAACCGGAAGAATGATTTTTCGTTTTTTGCAGCAATATCAATAGCGGTGCCGAGATCCTGTTCTGTTAGTTTTTGTTTCCAGTTGCTGTTTAGTTTTTGTTCTTGCTGGTATTTCTTTTCTAACTGACTGAGTTGTTTAATCTGTTTATCAAATTCTTTTCCTGGTTTATTGCTGTTATCAACCAATTGAAGATTATTGTGTAAAGCCAATGGTTCCAGCAAAACTGCATCCTGCACCAGGTTTTTTATCTGTTGAAGATATTCACTATGTTCGCCGGCGATATTGCAATCTGTAGTAACAGCAGTTATTTCAGCCAGTAAATTTTTAGCATGTTGTACAAGACTGTTAAGCAGGTTAAGCGGTTTTTCGTCAACAAAAACAGTGTCGTTTAATTTACTCATGGGATGATCGGCAAATGCCGCATCGGCACCGGTTTCCTCCAATGCAACACTTAATTGATTTATAGTTTCGCCAAACTGAATCCAGTCGTTGTAAGGCGGCAGCAGTTCCTGTTGTGTTGGCTGAAGCGGTACAATATTTTGTTTTAGTTCTATTATCTTATCAATGAGTTTACGTACCTGCAGGCCGGCAGTTTCGGGCAGCGAAGTATTGGTTGTATGAAACTGATTGAGCAGAACCAGTTGCTCATTCATCCGCTGGAGCAATGCTGTTTTTTGCACCTGTATGGATTTTGCATCCATCCTGTTCCTGCTGAAATCTTCATAAGTAGCTTTCAGATTTTTTATAAATTCTCTTTTATCGCCCTGGCTATCGTGTATGTAACAGCACAATTCATCAAGGCCATTTTGTTTGAGGCGATGATATACCACATCCAGTGCTGCTCTTTTTTCACAAACAAACAAAATGCTTTTGCCACGGGCAACAAAATCGGCAATAAGGTTTGTAATAGTTTGGCTTTTACCAGTGCCTGGCGGGCCCTGTATGATATAACTCTCTCCTGTTCTGCTTTTAAGAATGGCCTGTGTTTGTGTAGGATCTGCAGTAATTACATGATTCCACTCATCAGGTTTATTTAAATCGAAACTGTATTCTTTTAATTGTTTGGGCTGATTGCTGAACAGCGATTCAAAAACCGGATGCTGAATATTGTTATCAATCACCTGGTTGTAATCACGTACCAGGCTCATTTTTTTGTAATTGAAATTGCCCAGTATAATATTACATACATCAAAATCCCAACTATAAGGATTGCTTTCGCTTTCCACCATCTCATACAGTTCCCTTTCTTTAACGCCGCTGCCGGTAAGCTGGTTACTGGCTAAATTAATATCCTCGTTCACCAGAAACTCCAGGTAAGTTGCCCTGGGTTCAATGCGCTGTTTAAAAATTTCGAGGCCAAGCGGTTTATAATGTTCTGTCTGGTAACTGTAAGAAATGTTTTTATAACTGTCCAACATGTTTCCACCCTTTCGCAATCTTTTTTTATAATTGCTCACTGTTTGCCGGGCAACACTGTGTACCAGTTTTATTTTTGGCTTATCAATATAATGTAACTGAATACCCTGGTTGGCGGCATCAATCTGTGCTTTCAGCAAGCTGTAAAATTGAGTTAGCGCCATTTCTTCCAAATCAACAAAGTCGGGCAGCTTAATGCCATAGAGTTCTCTTAACTGGTTGGCCAGTACCGGATTTACTTCTGCAGCATTGTCCAGCACCCGCATGCTGTAATGATCTTCTTTCAGCCTTTTGGTCTTTTTCAATTCCACCGGAATGAGTAAGAGCGGGCTTTGTATCCGTTCATTTATATCCTCTCTTAAATTATGCCAGTTTAAAAAAGTGATTACCAATTTTAACTGGCTGAAACCAAACTCCTGCACATCACGCTGGCTTTCCACTCTTATTTTATCGAGTGCAGCAGGCAGGTAATTATGATCTTCGAACCGGAGGTATTTGTTTAAAACAATTTCTTTTTGCCCGATAATTTTTGATGACACATCGCTGTTCCAGGTAAATAAAAGATCGGGCCTTATGCTTTGATAATGCAATACCATGGGCACGCTGCTTACGGTAAGATTTACAAACCGCATATTGGGTTTATAATACAATAGCCGGTTGCGGCGGCTGGTATCAAATAAACGGTTGCGGAGTTTATTTAAAATAAACTGGCTGCGTTCTTTTAATTCTTTGTTTACCCAGCCTGCTACTTTGCTGAGGTCGGTTTGTTTTTCCGGATCGTAATCACGGTAGTTTTGCAGGCGGTGAATAATATCATATAAATCAGGTGACCGTTTGTGCCGGTCCAGCTCAGTCATTTCTGTTATGAGTGTGCTGATGGTAGGGTGAATGCGATTATTAAACTGTACAGGATTGTTGCGGTAAGCAGCAAAGTCTTTTACATCATCTTCTTCATATAAATCCAAACCAAGCGCCATACTGCCCAACACCAGACCCAGACAAAAAATATCTGTCTGTGCATCGTGATGGCCAATTAATTCTTCAAAACAATTATACCCTTTTATAAAAGCCGGATAAAGTAATGGCTCGTTGCTGTTGAAATGCACCTGCAGATTTTCAACGTTGTAGGAGCCTTCATCTACATCGGCTTCCATCTTTGTTTTACCAATAATGTCGAAGTTTTGAGATTTAAAAGCCAAAAACATATTATCCAGTTTGCTTTTGGCGTAAACGGGAGCATGAGCAAATGCCTCGTCTATATCCAATCTGTCGTCGGTAATAAATAATGTATGCTCATTTTTGAAAGAGCCTACCAGCCGGGCTTCATGAAAACTCAGTACTTCCTGAAACAAAGGCAAAACAAAAGCAATAACATCATCGGTGGCATAATTGCCATTGTCAAAAGCTGTTTCTAAAAACCGGTGAAAATATATTTTTTGTGTTTCCATAAAAGGAAATAAAAAGTTTATGTTGAAATAGTTTTACTCCGTATCAGCCTTCATAAATCTGCTCGCCTTCATTTTCTTTTACTTCGTAATAGGCGGCAAGCATTTTTTGTTTGTATTGCTGCAGTTTTTTATCGCTGAACTTCATTTCTTTTTTTATGATGTTGTCGTACGTGTCTTTTAACTGAGCGTCTTCAGCAAACTGAAATGCCCAGCCAGCAGGTATTTCTTCAAGTGTTGCATCAACCAATGCAAAATCGAGTAAAACATAAGCGAGGTAATCTTTTACACTTGTATGAATGTTGCTAAGTGTTTCAATTAGTTTTTCGTCAAGGATTGCTTTTTCATCTAAAGTGAAATCTGTAAAATATTGTTTTGCCTGGCTGATGACCATGGTGCTTTGAAACCATTTTGGTTTTAAGTACAATTGTAAAAAGCGACGGCTGAGCTGTGCCAGTTCCTGCTGCCTGAAAATATCCAGTTGATCGAGATTACTGATGCCTTCAATCATTTTAATGATTTCGGCTTCTGCCAGTTCCTGTTTCTGATGCCATAGCTCTATGGCTTTTGCACGTATAAAATTTTCGGGATGAGAAATGCCGGCAGTTTTTAAATCGTTCTCGGCCGAAAAAATTTCATCTGCCTGCTTCACATAACTTTCGGCATTTACTTTATCAAGGCCTGTGGAAGCTTTAACCAAAGAAGTGATAACGGGCGCTATGTTTCCGGTTACTTTATAAGCGCCCCAGTCGCAAAAAATTTCGGTGTATAAACGAAAAAGCCTGGCCGTTTCGTAATAAGAAGCTTCGCTGTTGTGGTTGTTGGCAATGGCAGTAATTATGCGGTCGGCTACTTCCAGGTCACCATCCAGCATACTGTATAATTTAATATGCGTTAATTCATGGGCAAGTACGGCAAGCAACTCATCATCATCTAATAATTTGGTAATTGGCCCGCTGAAAACGATATGAGCTTCGCCATTCAGGTAAACGATGGTAGCATTTAATTCATCGGTGTATTGAGCCTGGTAAACAGTAACCGGCAGATTTTGTAATTCAAGTTTTTCTTTAGCGATGGTTAATTTATCATAAATAAAATTATCCGCTGCGGAATCAAACTTGTACGTGTTTTTGAGTAATTCTTTTTTAAACTGCTCTAACTGGCCTTCCTTATTTTTTTCGATGCTGAAATAATCCCAGGTTTTGGGTTGCGATTTAAAATGCTCTTTTACTTTTTGATGATAGGGCAGCGATTGTAACATCAGGAGTTTTTAATTAAACTCTAATATAGTAAAAACTGGGATATTGGAGGATTGGAGCTATTCAACAATGAGTAGTTTAGTGTCCGACCTCTCCAAAAAAAATATTGCCCGCAGAAAGCACTGAATACGCAGAAATTTTCTTTATCTGCGCCGTCTGCGATTTCTGCGGGGTAATTATTCAACAATACGCAGTTTTGCATAGTTCAGCATGATCTTCTTCTCCCCATTCAAATCAAAATGTACTGTTGCGATGGGGTTGTGTGCAGCGCCTTCCATTTTCATCACTTCGCCAAATCCAAACTTCATGTGCTCAACTTTTGCCCCTACCTGTAAATTGCTGGTATCGCTGGGCTCAAAGTTTTCTGTTGGTGTGTGTTCAACAGCTTTATTTGTTGCAGGTTTTGAGTAAAATGTTTCTGCCGTTTTTTTTGCCGGAGGAGCACCATATTGTTTTTCGGCACGCTGGGCAGCGTTCCAGCTGCCGCCGCCACCAAAATTGCGTTGCATGCGTTCCCTTGCTCCGCCCTGGTTCCAGCCATTGCCGCTGGTGGCACCGCCTGCATAACTTTTATCTACATATTCTTCTGATATTTCTTCCAGAAAACGGCTGGGATCGTTTTGTTGTAACTGCCCAAAACGATAACGTGCATTTGAATAACTCAGCCATAATCTTTGCTTAGCTCTTGTGATGGCTACATAAAATAAGCGGCGCTCTTCTTCAAGTTCTTCTCTTGTATTTATGCTCATGGCATTTGGAAAAAGCGTTTCTTCCAGTCCGCCGACAAATACTACCGGGAACTCTAATCCCTTCGCCGCATGTATTGTCATCAGTTTTACCACATCCTGGTTTTCTTTATCATCACCATCTGCATCGGTTAATAAAACAATCTGCTGTAAATAAGCACCCAGGCTTTTATCGCCCACTTCACCATCTTCTTCATTCGAAGGTGTTTCGGTAAACTCTTTAATGGAGTTTAATAATTCCTGTACGTTTTCGTAACGAGCCAGGCCTTCAGTTGTTTTATCGTTGAAAAGTTCCTTAACAATATTGGTACTCTTGCCAATGATAACCGCCAGGTCGTAAGCATTCTTTTTTTCCAGTTCGCTGCGGAACATTTTTATCATCGTTACAAAATTATCAATGCTTTCCAGCGTGCCGCTGCGGTAGCCGTACATGGCAGCATTGCTGATGATATCCCACATGGTGAGGTCATTTTCATTAGCATACAGTACTGCTTTATCAACCGTTGTTTTACCAATACCTCTTGCCGGAAAATTGATGATGCGTTTTAATGCTTCTTCATCTTTTGGATTAACAACCAATCTTAAGTAAGCAATAAAATCTTTTACTTCCTTACGTTGATAAAAACTCATACCGCCATAAATGCGGTAGGCAATGCCCATGCGGCGTAGTGCTTCTTCAAAACTGCGGCTCTGTGCATTGGTGCGGTAAAGGATAGCAAAATCTTTATTGTAATAATGATTGCGGAGTTTTTGTTCCTGTATGGTGTCGGCTACCATTTTACCCTCGTCATTATCCGTCATGGTGCGGACTAAAGAAATCTTTTCACCTTCCGCGTTAATGGTAAATAATTTCTTTTCTATCTGGCCTTTATTGTTGGCAATAATTTCGTTGGCAACGTGTAAAATATTCTGTGTGCTGCGGTAATTCTGTTCCAACTTCACCACTTTTACTTCGTCGTAATCTTTTTGAAACTGTAAAATGTTTTCGATGGTAGCGCCACGGAAACTGTAAATACTTTGTGCATCATCTCCCACCACACAAACATTTTCATGCATGGCGCCAAGGAGTTTTATAATTTCATATTGTGCCGTGTTGGTATCCTGGTACTCATCAATCATAATGTATTTAAACTTGCGCTGGTACTTGCTCAGCGACTCCGGAAAATTCTTCAGCAGGATATACATTTTGATAAGCAGGTCATCAAAATCCATGGCACCGTTTTTAAAACAGCGCTTTACATAAGCATCATATATCTGCCCGATGGCCGGGCGGTTTGCACGGTTGTCTTCCTGTTGCAATGCCCAGTCGTTATTATATTCTGCGGGGCCGATCAATGCGTTTTTGGCAGATGAAATGCGGTTGTAAACCACATTGGGTTTATAATGTTTGTCATCAAGCGCCAGTTCGCCGATTACTGTTTTAACCACGCTCTTGGCGTCATCGGTATCGTAAATGGTAAAGTTTGATGGGTAACCCAGCTTGCCTGCTTCGGCCCTCAATATTCTTGCAAACACGCTGTGAAAAGTGCCGATGTATAAATTGCGGGCTTCGGTGTTGCCCAATATCCGCTCCACCCTTTCCTTCATTTCGGCGGCGGCCTTGTTGGTAAATGTAAGCGCCAGTATATTAAAGCTGTCAATTTTATGGGCAGCCATTAAATGTGTGATACGAGTGGTGAGTACTTTTGTTTTGCCGCTGCCTGCGCCGGCAATGATCATGATAGGTCCGTTAACATGCATTACCGCCTCCCGCTGTGGTTCGTTCAGTTCGTCTAAATAATTCGTCATGCGGCGAAGTTAGTTTGTCTTACCGGGATAATAAAAAGTCACTCGAACATGACTTATAAATGATCAAGGAATCAACGATCTTAAAAAACTCAACTTATTTTTAATATATTTAAGGCTTAACCTAAAACCTTAATGTAAATTTTGAAGACAGTTAAAAGCATAGAAGCGATTGATCGTCAAAATATAATTGACACAGCATGTAAACCGGTTTTGGTTTTTTGCAGTGATTTAGAGTTTTACTATTGCAAGTATAACACGGGCTTTTCATCAGCAGAAAAACTTTTAAGGGAATATTTAGGTGTTGTTTTTTTAAACCAATGGGGTTTATCTGTTCCTGATTTCGCATTTGTGAAAGTAGCCAACGAACACGTACCAGAGACATTAGGTATACCATATCATTATTTTAAGGCAACCTGTTTTGGTTCGCAAAAAATTGATAACACAACGGAAGCGAACAGATTTCTAGAAGAAATTAACTCGTATCAAAAACAAAAATTTAAACACCGAAACGATTATTTAAAAATTTCACTTTTTGATATATGGGTTGGGAATGATGATCGTAATCACAATAATTATAACTTATTAGTGGAGTCGATTGATGGAAATTATAGGTTTGTTCCTATAGATCATGAAGCTATATTTAATACCGGTAATTTAAACAAGGGTTTATATACAATTACTGAGGAGTCTTCATTAATAACAGCCCCTCTTTGCTCTAAACTCTTTATGGCCAAAGAATTAACAAGTCAAAATCTAATTGCAGAATTAAAAGACTATTTTTACCTTTGTGTCAGCAATTGCAAACGCAACCTGACCCAAATCCTAAAACAAATACCACCCGACTGGCAAATTGATAAAAACACATTAGAATCGGACCTAAATAAATTTTTATTTACTAAGGAATGGATAGAAGAAAGTTGGGGTACATTTATTCAATATCTTCAGTTCACAATAAATAAAATCAGCAATAATTAAAAAATAATGGCAACCTATTACAGTATATTGTCAGTTTTAATTCGCCCGGAAATTCAAGAAAAAATTTCTGTAGGATTGTTATTGTTTGATAAGAAAAAAATATTTTTTAATTATTCAAAAAACAAACTTCACGCTGCCAAATCACTATTGCAAGAAGATGCGTACAAACTTTTAAAAGATTCAATACGAAACATTGAGAATAAAGCGATAAATGAAAATGATTTATTGGGGAGCAGGAATTCAAAACAACTTGTATTCAATGATGAAATGCTATTAAACTCTTTTTCACCTGACTATATTTCATACTTAAGCAGATATAATAATAACATACTGAGTTTTACTACGCCCAAGAAAATTGATTTATCTGCCGAAGACAAAATATTTAAAAAACTCTTTTCTAAATTTATTGATGTAAATGAAAAAATTGACTCTGGTATTCCTAAACCCAAATCAATTGAAATTTTTAAACAACAAAATAAACCCAGATTGGTTAAGCACTTTAATGTTGATAAAGAAGTCTCCTCGACAGAGATACCTAATTTAATCATGCCTGTTAAAGTTGATTTTTTGGGAAGGAATGAAATACCGGTTTATGTTCAAACTATAGATTTGGACAGAAGGCTATATGACATTGAGAATGATGTCGCTGTTCTCCTTTCTCTTAACTCTGCATTTAATCAAAATAAAGAAAAGGCTAAAGGGTTTGTTATTGCCCAGGAGCCTGCTCCAAATGATAAGAAGCAACATGGAATCTGGAATGAATTAAGAAAATCACCTCTTTTTGAGTATGTTGATATTTCGGAAGGAGAAAAGGTAATTGAATATGCACAAAAACATAATGTTTTTCCACTTATTAAAGAAGAGGCATACCATGACCCTGTAGATGATTCCGATTCTCCCTTTTAATATTACACGAGTTATATTTTTATCATTTTCCCCAACCCGGGAAAATGATAAACCGCTGATGTAAATTCTCACTTCCTTAAGGTTTGGCAATTTATCTTTAGGGAAGTAAAGTAAGCCATTGCAACACATCGAATTCTTTCATATTGATCATTTTGAAAAAAATTATCACCGGGCAAAGCCTGCACCGGAGCTGGAAAGCTTTATTGATTTTTTCTGGGAGACAAAATTTGATGAACTGCTGCAGCAATACCCCGACGGGTTTTCGGATGCCCTCTTCCCCAATATCGGATACACCTATCTCATTAACCTGGGTACGCCGTTTGTAATGCAGGTGGGCGATAAGAAGTTTGATATGAAAACCGACGGGTTTCTGCCCAGGAATAATTCCATTGAGTGTTATCACCGCAAGGGTAATAAACTGTTTGGTATCAAATTCAAAATATCGCCGATTATTTTTAAAACCAGGGTTGATTTTTCGGAGTACCGGGAATATATTTATCCGCTGAGTTACCTGATGGAGCAATCGGTGATTGACGGTGTAAAAAAAGCAGGATCGTTTGATGAAAGAACAGATGTGCTGAACAGGTACTTTAAATCTATTATTGAAAATTATTCGGGCTCCTGGGAAGCCATCAGGATAGTTTCGGAAATTTTACAGCATTGCAACAGTACAAATGATTTTACTACAACGGTGGAAGAGTTTGCTGCCCGGTATAAAATTTCTGAACGCACATTGCACCGTTATTTTGAAGCTACTACCAGCCTCAGCAGTAAAAAAGCGCTGCAGATATTACGCATCCGCAAAGCGGCCGAGCAGCTTGCTGTTGCACCACAAGATTTTAATTACACCAATTACGGTTATTACGATTACAGCCATTTTTGCAAACACCTGAAACAGTTTTTGAAAAAAGATACGGTTGCTAAGTTGCAGCCGCATTTGAAATTATTAAGCAGGCTTAATAAAAAAACTAATTCGGTTTAAATTAATAAGAACATTGGTCTTCGCACTAATCTACCAGTTCCCTCTCCTTTGGAGAGGGGTTGGGGTGAGGCCTCTTTATCCTCCCGCCCTCTGTCTTTCCTCTTCCGATGCAGTTGTTCTTCTCCTGGCTCCCTGCACTTTATTATTTCCAAAGCGATAAGTAAAACTTAAGTTGGCAACTCTCGATTCCCGGAATGCATGCCATTTTTCAACATAATTATTAAATGTAACAACGGCCTTGGGTAAATTGGTCCAGAAAATATCTGAGATATTAAAACGAACGGTTCCTTTTTTATCTAAGATGGTTTTTTGCACACCGGCCCCAACACCCCATCTTGGGTCAAGAACCATAAAACCATATTGTCCGCCCGAATTAAAGTTTGCATTAAGCTCAGCCGACCAGCCTTTTTTAAAACTAAAGCTGTTGTTGGTTCTTATATCAACTGCGGGTCTGCCATTGTTCAACGTTGTGCCGCTGAAACTGCCGTTGAATTTTTCGTAAAAGACATTGGCATTGTTCGTCATGTTCCACCAGTTGTTGATGCGGATTGGTGCAGAAATGGATAAACCAACATAATCAGATGAACTAAGGTTGATGGGTATCTGTACTGTAACATTTTCTTCGGAAGGAATATTTGGAAACACTTCCTTAAATCTTGCCAGCGTAACATTCTGGTTGTTTTTTGTATGACTGTAACTTAATCCGAAATTAAAATTCTTCAGCGTATAACTCAGTTCATAAGACCAGGTTAGCTGCGGCAGCAATCCCGGCTTGCCGGTAGCATAAGTGGTTACATCAATCAAAAATAAAAACGGGTTCAGTTGAGAATAGCCCGGCCTGTCTATGCGGCGGCTTGCTGATAAGCCAATGGTTTGATCTTCTTTTATCTTGTAATTAAAAAATGCACTGGGGAACAATTGAAAATAACTGGAATCGAATTTAACATTGCCAATCATTTGTTCGGTATTGATATTGGTCTGCTCTCCCCTTAACCCAATCGTGAAATCAAATTTCTTAAATGTTTTGCTATAATTTATATAAGCCGCATTGTTGTTTTCGTGATAGAGAAAATGATTTGTCTTTGTTGTATCGTTTTGCGGCGTGCCATTGCTGAAGTCGTAAAATTTAGCATCGTTATCCGATGATACAAAACTTGTTTTAATACCCGCTTCCCATTTACTCCCTTTACCTAACGGATTAACATAATCAATCTTGGCTGTTTTAAAATCGAGTTTGCCATTCTGGTCGCCGTTAAGCACATAATTAGGTTGCAGTTGTGTGCCATCCAGTTTATAATAGTTTGTAGCGTTAACCGTTAACGAGTTCGATTTGTAATTACCATAATCAATATCAGCGGTTAATTCTTTGCCCGTACTGTCAAACGTATGTTTAAAGTTTACATTGGCAACAATATTATTACCATGATCATTATTGGTGGCTAATGAATTAAACGTACTAACCGGTTGACGCTGCGGATTAAGCACAATAGAGCTGTTATCATTGTTGCGTTTGTAATGATTAAAATTGCCGTTAACAACAAAACCGATAATTGTTTTTTTAGAAGGGAAAAAATCCATGCCGAGTCTTGCGGTATTACCGCTGAAAGGCGATTTTGAATAATTGTCTTTAAGATCGCCGCCATTGTAAATTCCGTTTTCATAAAAATTCCTGTCGAGCAGCAAGTGGTTTAAACCCACACGGTATCCATAATTATAACTTCCAAAAAGATTTATTTTTTTGGTGCGGTAATTAAATGTGGCTCCGGTATTTGCCTTGGGATAAACACCCTGTCCGTAACCTGCTGTAAAGGTTCCGTTAAGGCCCAGCCGTTGATCTTTTTTCATGCGGATATCAATGATGCCGGAATTACCTGCTGCATCATATTTAGCTGATGGGTTGGTAATGATATCAATGCGCTCTAATGCCGATGATGGAAGACCTTTTAAATAATTAGCCAGATCAGCTCCTGTCATGGCTGTTGGTTTTCCATCAACCATAATAATAACACCCGATCTTCCACGCAGGGTAATATTGTCGTTCTGGTCAACGTTTACACCCGGCGAACGTTCCAGTACTTCCATGGCGGTGCTGCCGGCGCTCATAATACTGTTTTCTACATTCACCACAATACGGTCCGATAATTTTTGAATAAATGGCTTGCGACTGCTTACAGTAACTCCGGCTAATTCGGTTGCACCGGGCTGTATCAACATGGAAGGAACTTTTACTATATTTTGCGAAGCAGATAAACTGAATACTGTTGAGTATTGTGTTTTATAATTTACAATGGATGCTTTGATAAGATAATCGCCGTAGCGGATATTTTCAAACTCTGCCAAACCTGTTTTATCTGTTACCGCAACTTTTACTAAAGCAGAATCTTTGGCTTTTCGTAATTCAACCGTTGTGTTTTCAACCGGCAGTTGCTGGTTGTTAAGAATGGTTGTGGTTATTTTTCCACGGCTGTTTTCCTGGGCTGCCGCAGATAAGGAACAGGTTATCAATAAAAGGGTAATAATTGGTTTCATGACTTTGTACTTTCTTACAAAAATGGAGCAGAAACGAATATGTTCGTAGATGATTTATATCAACTGCATTACAATGAAGCTGAATGGATAAATTGAAAAAATATCATGTCTGATTTTTACAATTTGAAAGAAGGGTTCATTTTTATGAAACAATGTTCAAAATTTGTAATAGAAATTTTACTATAAAAAAACTACCCCGGGTGCTACAGGCTATTATTTTAAATTAGCTAATCTTTATGCCTGTAATTCCAAATCCTAACTATTAAAATATCCCTATGAACCACCAAAACAGCATGCCTGATGAGAAACTTATTCAGTATTATCTTAATGGCGACCCCAATGCAATGGCCACCCTTGTTGAACTATATAAAGACAGAATTTATCGTTCGGTATATAATATAGTCCTTGATAAATATGCGGCTGAAGAGATTTTCAGACAGGTTTTCATCAACATCATTAATAATATCATGGGGGGAAAAATTCCGGAAGAGGGAAATTTTCTGCAATGGGCCACCCGTATCGCCCAAAACCTTTGTATTGAATATAGCAGGAAAAACAAACAGGCAATTGTAGTTGAAACAAATACCGAAGCAAGCGATGTTTATACTGTTGCTTCAACATTACCGGATTTAAATTATTATGACAGCCACGGCAAAATAAAAACCATGATAGATATGCTGCCTGATGAACAGAGAGAAGTCATCGTGTTGAATCATTATGGAGGATTAAGTTTTAAGGAGATTTCAGACATAATGAAATGCAGTTTAAACACCGCGTTAGATACGATGAGGTATGGACTTAATAATCTGCAGAAATTAATGACAGAAAAAGAAGTCGCAATAAATTAATTGCAGCAGAATAAAGAATATGTGCTTAATAGTAATATAACTACAAGAGATATATTAACGTTTCTACAATCTGTAAATTCAGCATTTTAGATATTTATGCTTCCAATTATCCAATATAAAACAAAAACCCTGTTTATGAAAAACCACATTAACCTGACCGACCATCAGTTAATTCAATTGTTTAACAATGGCGAAGCTTATGCACTCGAAATTTTAATCAATCGCCACAAGACCCGCATTTTTACTTCTATTTACTTATTGGTGAAGGATAAATACCTGGCTGAAGATATTTTCCAGGATCTTTTTATTAAAATAATTGAAACCCTGCGTGCCGGAAAATATCAAGACGAAAATAAGTTTGTGCAATGGGCAATGCGGATAGCCCATAATCTTTGCGTTGACCATTTCAGGAAAATTAAAAATAAGCCTGTAATCCGTACCAGCAACGGAACGGATATTTTCGAAATATTACATTTTGAAAATTCAAATGCAGAAGACAATATTATACAACAGCAAACCGGCGAACGATTAATGAAACTGGTTTCTAAGCTTCCCGAAGATCAGCGTGAAATAATTATACTCAGGCATTTTGCGGATCTCAAATTCAGAGAAATTTCAAAGATCCTTAATTGCAGCGTTAATACAGCCTTAGGCCGTATGCGGTATGCCCTGCTAAATCTCAGAAAAATGATAGAGGAACAACAGGTAGCTTTATAATTTTTTACACAGCCTTATCATTTAACATCCCGGAATTCAAAAGCTGGAAACCTGCTATAAGCAGGTTTCCAGCTTTTGTTATTATAAGGATTGATTTGTTTGATTTTTGAGCTAAGGATTGTGACAGAACATTATTTTAGTGCTTTTAATTTTAAAATATAATGAGTATATTTAATATCATTAAACCTTACCATTATGCCATTCTTCGATTTTCATTGCCACCCCGGGTTAAAGCCACAGTTTTCCGATCCTGAAACAAAACCTTCTCCCTGGGATTTTATTGATGCCAAACTCGCTTTGTCGAGAACTATAGAATTAAGCATTAATAAACTCTTTAATGAAGTACTTGATTCGCAATCCAATCTTACGCAACTATTGCAGGCTGATGTAAAATTGATTGGTCTCATACTGCATGCCCCGGAACAAAAAATTGCCCAGGTGCTTGGAGAAAAAAAAATTGTGAATAAAGGAAGCGTAAATCTTATTGATAAGAAGCAACTGGCTTATCTGGCAACAGGCCTACATAGTTTTGAGTTAATTAATGAAGAATTAAAATGGCTTAAAAATGCAGTACCGGCTTTACCCAATGCAAAAGTTAAAATTTTAAACAAACCGGCTGACTTTGATGAGACGGATAACAATACAGTGTTTGGCGCTTTAATAATTGAGGGGCTGCATTGTTTTTTTAATGATCCTAATGCACCTGATGCCAAAGAAGTTTACCTGAATAATTTTAATGAGTTTACAGATGCCAATACGGTTATAGCGATAAATGCATGCCATATGCAGCAAAACCCCTTTTGCAATCATGCTCACGGCATACAGTTTTTTAACCCACCTTATTTTTATCCCACCCGAAAAGGGATTACGCAGTGGGGAAGAGAAATGATTGAATTGATGATGAATAAAAAAATATTGGTGGACATTAAACATATGAGCCTGAAATCAAGATGGGAACTATATACCTGGCTTAAAGATCCTGGTGATGACAGCAAATTTATTCAGCCCATTATATGTACGCATGCCGGTACCACAGGTTTATCAATCAGGGACAGAGTGAAATTTTTACTAAATAAACCAATAGATCGTGGCCTGGTGTATGAAATAACTTACCTGAAACCAAAAAGCAAACACGACCCCGAAACCTATCACAACTGCAGCAGTATTAATTTATATGATGAGGACATACAAAATATTTTTTTGTCGGGAGGGATTATTGGTTTTTCATTTGATCAGCGCATTTTGGGCTTTGCAGATGAAAATGTTTTGCTGAATGTAACTACACCGCATGATATGGAATATATCAGCCACCTTGAAGCAGATTTCTTTTTAGGCCCCGATCCCACAGCATTACCCGTATGGCAGGATGATACAGATGTGTGGGCAAGTGAAGACTTTGAAAACCTGGACCCCTCTCTTTATATAGAAATGCACCGGAGATTTTTAGTCAATAACATCATACATGTATTATCAGTAGCTGCTAAGCATCCTGCAATTGATATTAATAAAGCTGCAAAACAAATTTGTATTGGTACCGATTTTGATGGCCTGATAAATGCCATTGATTGCTGCAAGCAGGCTACCGGTTTGCAAAGTCTTAAGCAGGACATGAGAGCAGGATTAAATAATTTATTAAACTCCGAAGCCATTAATACAATTAATAGTGATGAATTATTAAATGATATTTTTTATAACAATGGGAAAAATTTTATGCTGCAGCGGTTAAGAATTATGCAAGGATAAATTAACGACGATTGTATTAAAAATAAAACACACATTAAAAATAAAACCCTTCCTTATTAAGATAATAAAATATACATAGGCCCAAAATGGGTGATTTCACCCCTAAAATAACCACTTTGTGGTATTGTTAAGTTCCCCAAACTATCTTCTATTTGTTTATCGAAATAATCATAAGCCTTAAGTAAACCATAAAATTTATTTGGCCCGTTTTTATAGCCTCACCTCTTTGAGAACTAAGATTATCCTTAGTGGATTTTTCTCATGCTTGAACACATCCCCGTCCCGATTCCTCGGGATGGGTCTTTTTTTTGTAGTGTGAATGAGTAACTAAATAAATTATCAAAATAATACTAAAATAATTAGTGTTAATAAAATTAAACGATTATCTTTGGTTCCGAATTTACATTTACAACGCAAAATCAGATACAACCATTAAAAAATTCACAACATGAGCAAGACAGACAATTTAGAGAAGACAGAAAAATCGGAGAAATTTAAGGCGCTTAAATTAACGATGGATAAGATCGATAAAGATTTTGGCAAAGGATCGGTAATGATGATGAATGAAAGGGTTGAAGTTGAGCAGGCTGTCATTTCAACGGGATCAATCGGGTTGGATGTGGCACTGGGTATAGGTGGATTACCAAAAGGAAGGGTTGTGGAAATTTATGGTCCCGAGTCGAGCGGTAAAACAACAATTGCTATACATGTTATAGCAGAAGCCCAAAAAAAAGGTGGCATGTGTGCTTTCATTGATGCCGAACATGCATTTGACAGTGTGTATGCAAAAAAACTAGGTGTTGATATCGATAATTTACTCATTTCTCAGCCCGATTACGGCGAGCAGGCTTTAGAGATTGCTGACCGTTTAATTTTATCAGGCGCTTTGGATGTAGTGGTGATTGATTCCGTTGCAGCATTAGTACCTAAAAGCGAACTGGAAGGAGAAATGGGTGACAGCAAGATGGGTTTGCATGCAAGGTTGATGAGTCAGGCAATGCGAAAACTTACAGCTACAATTTCTAAAACCAATAGCTGCTGTATTTTTATTAACCAGTTAAGAGAGAAGATTGGTGTTATGTTTGGTAACCCCGAAACTACAACGGGTGGTAACGCTTTAAAATTTTATGCATCGGTAAGGCTCGATATCCGCCGCATGTCAACGATAAAAGATGGCGATTCTTCAGTTGGTAATCACGTAAAAGTAAAAGTGGTTAAAAATAAAATGGCCCCTCCGTTCCGCCAGGCAGAGTTTGATATTATTTATGGTGAGGGTATTTCAAAAGTGGGAGAAATTATAGATATGGGGGTTGAATTGGGTATTGTACAAAAAAGCGGAAGCTGGTTTAGTTACAACAACGATAAACTGGGACAAGGAAGGGAATCTGTAAAGCAATTAATGATCGATAATCCGGAAATGGCAAATGAGATTGAAGGTAAAATAAGAGAAAAGGTCAAGGAAATGCAGTCCGCTTAAAGAGGGACATTAACTATTCAATTTTGGGGTTAGTAATTATAAGCTATTGTGCATAAAAGCACAATAGCTTTTTTATTCGCCTATTTTTGCAACATAAAAACAGGAATTGAACAAAAGTACAATGGCACACCTGGCATTATTTTTTGCCAATCTATTTTTTGCCATAAACCTTACTGCTGTAAAACATCTTACCAGTTTACACCTGGCAGAACCATTCGGCCTGAATGTTGTGCGTGTTGGAGTAAGTGCAGTTTTATTATGGCTTTTGTATTTACTGAAACCTGTAAACATAAAAATTGAAAAAGGAGACAGAAACCGGTTGTTGCTTTGTGCGGTTACAGGAATTGCCATTAATCAGTTACTTTTTTTAAAAGGACTTTCTTTAACCTATCCCATTCATGCTGCTTTATTATTACTCATCACTCCTATATTGATTGTTTTTATTGCCGCCTGGATACTAAAAGAGCGGCTTGGCCTTTTTAAAATATCCGGCCTGGCTTTAGGTGTATCAGGAGCGTTGGTTCTGATTTTAGCAAAAGAAGCAGTTGGAAATGCTGATAATATTTTGATGGGAGATATTCTTATCATCATTAATGCAGTCTCGTACACAATATATTTCATCCTGGTAAAACCATTAATGCTGAAGTATAACCCTGTTGTTATCTTAAGGTGGGTTTTTACTTTTGGTCTGATACTGGTCCTTCCTTTCGGCTGGGTTGAGTTTCTTGAGATTCCCTGGGGAGATTATACAGCAGTTGATTATACCAGTATTGGATTGGTGGTGTTCACCGGTACTTTTTTAGCCTACTTATTTAATTTGTATGGCATAAAAAACCTGGGAGCGTCAACAGCAGGATTTTATATTTATACCCAACCGGTTTTTGCCGCTTTAATTGCCATGATATTTTTACATGAACAGTTAACCATGTACAAAATTATTGCTGCGCTGCTTATTTTCAGTGGTGTTTACCTTGCAAACAAACAGGTTAAAAAAAATTGATTTAGTACTTGTTGATACGGATGCTGAATGTTTGAACGCTACAAAAAATTTAAACTATATTTTAAATAGCTACTTGCACTTTTTGTTATACCGTTTTATAAATGTTTTGATACTTGACTCCAGTCTGTAATCAACCATTTTTAAATGCCCCTCTGTAACGTATTCACAATCTGAAGTCATGTCACGCAACTGACTTTCAAATATCCGGTGGTGAGTTATATAATTTACATACTGATACGGATGCCCCCATGATGCTTTTTCCTGCATCTCTCCTCCTATGGAATACAGAAGTTGTACGGGAGCAACAGCATCCTCATGCTGAACAAAAAAATACACAATCTTCCGCTTGTCTTTGCCCCTGAACAAATTGAGTTTTTCGCCGCTTATGACAGGGGTTAGTAACATAGTGGTATCATACACAGGATTGCTGTAAGTGCCAGACTGTATCTCAACAATATCATCAGTATATCCATATAGCATTAAACGCAGCACAATTTTAGCAGTATTATTTTTTACAAATAGCCTGACATCTTCTGAGTTAAAAATTATTGTATCTGAAGGGGTTCTTATAACTTTTATTTGTTTGGCAAGGATCTTCACTTCTCCTGTTACCGTATCGCCGTTATTTTTTACAATGTATTCATTGGATTGTGCAAAAGCATTTGCAGAAAATAACAAGGCAAGGTTTAAGATTACAGCTTTCATGTATAAGAGATAATTTTTATAACCGATGTTAGGCTCAGGGTTTCTTTGGATATTCAAAAAATAAAAAAATTTTTTTTGCCTTGCTGAATTCTGTCCAGCGGGTGATATTAACCTGTATTGCAAATATAGAACAGGTTGGCATGTTGCCGATCTCCAGGTCACTGACTAAGCTGTTTGCAAAATAAGTAATACCTGGGTTGTGTGAAAAAATGGCTATACTTTTAAGATTGTCGGGGAGTGCAGATATTACTTCATAAAACACTTCAGACGAAGCATGATATAATGCGGATATAAAAATAATTTCTTCAGCAGGGATTTTTAAATTCTCTGCAAAAAGTTCGGCCGTTTTTTTTGCTCTTTTAGCCGGGCTGGCAATCAGGGCATCAATACTATCCTGTTTTTCCATCAGTTTTAGCGCCATTAACGGAGCATCTGATTTGCCCCGTTCGTTCAGGGGGCGCTCAAAGTCGTTTCCAAAAAAACTTTGATCGCTTTTAGCGTGACGTATAATAAATAGATTTTTCACAATGCAGTTTTTATAAAAATATAAAAATTTTGTGCAAACGGGTAATTGTATATATTTCTTTTGCAACTTTACACATCAAACCACATTATGCAAAAAAACACTTTTCTGAACTTATTATTTTTTATAGCTGTTCTTTTTAATGTATCCTGTTCGTCAACCAGATTTGTCAAACAGCCTGAGGCCAATATCAGCAGCTTAAATTTATTAGGGGAATATGAAATACCTTTTAATTTAAAATATAATGGCACTTTTACAGGAGGCCTCTCAGGCATTGACTATGATGCAAAAAATGATTTATATTATTTAATATGCGATGACAGAAGCGAAAAAAATCCTGCACGGTTTTACACAGCCCGTATTTTTTTAAAACAAACCGGCATCGACAGTGTTTTGTTTACAGGAGTAAAAAGTCTGTTACAGCCCAATGGTATTGTCTATCCAGACATTAAACAGGATCGTTATCATACACCTGACCCCGAAGCGATCCGGTATAATCCGCTGAGTAAAAAATTAGTATGGACCAGCGAAGGGGAAAGAATTGTGAACGCTAAAGATACGGTGCTTGAAAATCCGTCTGTACTTATAATAAACCGGGATGGGAAGTATGTTGACAGTTTTGCATTGCCTTCAAATCTTATCATGCATGCAACCGAAAAAGGCCCCAGGCGAAACGGTGTGCTCGAAGGGATGTGTTTCGCAGACAATTATAAAACCCTTTATGTAAATATAGAAGAACCATTGTATGAGGACGGCCCCAGGGCAGAAATTACAGACAATAATGCCTATATCCGTTTCATAAAATTTAATGCAGCAAAAAGATACAGCACAGCGCAATATGCCTATAAATTATCACCTGTTGCTTTTCCGGCAAAGCCCGAAACTGCTTTTAGTATAAATGGCGTACCCGATATATTGAGCCTTGGAAATAATAAATTACTGGTAATTGAACGCTCTTTTTCAACCGGCAGGTTACCCTGTACGGTCAAAATATTTATCGCCGATCTTAGCGGAGCTACTGATATTAGTTCCATGAAATTATTGAACAACAGGGAATTTATACCGGCAACAAAAAAACTGTTATTGAATATGGATGATCTTGGAATTTATATAGATAATATTGAAGGGGTAACTTTTGGGCCATTGTTACCGAACGGAAATAAAACGCTGATATTTGTTGCGGATAATAATTTCAATGAAGCTGAAAAAACACAGTTCTTATTATTTGAAATCATCGAGTGAAAAATCATTTTATAAACGGCGTACAGATTCTCCCGTATTGAATTAGCTTTGGGCATAAATTTTTTCTGATAATGATCAATCAAATTAAAAAGACAATATTATTTGGCCTGTTTCTGTATTTACCGTTCAGCAGTATGGCATGGGGAGTACTCGGCCATCGTATAGTTGGGCAAATAGCAGACGGTTATCTCACCAAACAGGCTAAAAAAGAAATTAAGAATATATTAGGAAACGAGTCTGTGGCTATGGCGAGCAACTGGCCCGATTTTATAAAATCCGACCCGGCATTTTCTTACCTCAGCCCATGGCATTATATTAATTTAAAGGCTGGCCTAAGCAAAGAACAGGTATATAATTATTTAGCCACAGATACTGTAACAGATGCCTATACAAAAATTAACTGGCTCTCCGCACAATTGAAAAATAAAGCATTAAGCCAGGATAATAAAATTTTGTATTTAAGATTGCTGATACATATTGCTGGAGATATTCATCAGCCCATGCACACAGGAAGGTATGAAGATCTGGGCGGGAATAAGATTAAGGTTTTGTGGTTTAACAACCCTTACAACCTGCACCAGATCTGGGATGAAAGACTTATAGATTTTCAGCAGTTAAGTTATACAGAATATGCAGATGCTATTAATCACAGCACTAAAGTACAACGAAAGCAATGGCAGGCAGAGCCGGTAAGTGAATGGGTCTGGCAGTCATATCAATATGCAGAAAAAATTTATGCTGATATTAAACCTGATGAAAAATTAAACTACCAATATAACTTTAAGTATGTAGATATACTTAATCAGCAATTATTAAAAGGAGGTGTTCACCTGGCAGGATTACTGAATGAAATTTTTAAATAAAATTATTGCGGTAAAAATAAAAAACGGAATTTTCCTAATTCCTAATACCCCCTTACGTTTTTCCCTTCCATATAATTCATAAATGCTTTGTTGCAAACGCGGTTACCGCCAGGCGTGGGGTAATTGCCGGTAAAATACCAGTCGCCTGTATTGGTTGGGCAGGCCTCGTGCAGGCTTTCTATAGTCTGGTAAATTACCTGTACAGGAATATCCAGACCTTTCGGTGTAATCAGTTCTGCAATTTTTTTGCTCATTTGTTTCAGCGCAAAAGGTTTATAAATTTGCTGTACTACATTCTGGGTGTGTAACTGATTGTTTCGTTGCAGTTCTTTGCACTTTTCTAAAGCATCTGTTAAAATGTTCTCTTGTTTTGTATCGTGCAACAATTCAATAGCTGCTTTAAAAGCAATAAAATCGCCCATTTTACTCATGTCAATACCGTAGCAATCGGGATATCTTATTTGTGGAGCAGAAGAGACGATGATAATTTTTTTAGGTTGAAGGCGTGCAAGCATCCTTATAATACTTTCTTTAAGTGTTGTACCCCTTACAATACTATCGTCTATCACCACCAGGGTGTCTTCATTTTTTCGTACAGTACCGTAAGTGATATCATATACATGCTGTACCATTTCATTGCGGCTGGCATCTTCTGTAATAAAAGTGCGCAGCTTTACATCTTTAATGGCAATTTTTTCGAACCGAACTTTGCGGTTTATCATTTCAGTTAATTTCTCCTCATCAAAATCCTTTCCCCAGCTTGTTATTCTTTCAACTTTAATTTTATTTAAATAATGTTCGGCGCCTTTTAATAAACCATAGAAAGCTGTTTCCGCTGTATTGGGTATAAAAGAGAAGATGGTATTTTTTAAATCATATTTAATCACTTTTAAAATAATATCGCTTAAATTATAACCCAATGCAATCCTTTCGCGGTAGATTTTCTCGTCGCTGCCGCGGCTGAAATAGATACGTTCAAAACTACAGGCCTTTCTTTCCTGCGGTTCTGCAATCTGCTCAATTGAATAGCTGCCATCTGCTTTTGCAATCAGTGCATTTCCGGGCATTAATTCCTTTACTTCATTTTCGCCAACATTAAATGCAGTTCTTATGGCAGCTCTTTCACTGGCTGCAACAATCACTTCTTCATTAATATAATAATAGGAAGGACGAATACCATGAGCATCTCTCATCACAAAAGCATCTCCATTACCAATTAATCCGCTAAAATTAAAACCACCGTCAAAAAGCGGTACAGCCTTTTTTAAAACTTTAGCAATATCTATCCCGCCGGGGTTTGCTTCATCGGCTTTAACAATAAAATGATAAACCACTTCCATCATGGCGGCTAAATCACTTTGCCGCTGAAACTCTCCCGGATCAATGTTTACCAAACCAAATAGCTCTTCCGTATTTACGAGGTTAAAATTACCAGCCAGGGCTAAATTGCGTGAAGGAATGGTGTGTCGTTTAATAAACGGGTGGCAAAACTCAACATTGTTTTTACCCTGGGTTCCATACCGGAGATGTCCAAGTAAAACCTCACCTAAATAACTGAAATGGCCTTTCATTAATCCCGGATGATTTTTAATATCGGGGTTATATTTTTCTATATCACTGATCTCTGAACCAATTTGTGCAAAGAGATCAGCAATAGGTTGATTGGCACAACTCCGCATCCGGTGCATAAAAGGATAGCCGGGTTCGGTGTTAAGTTTTACGGCAGCAATACCTGCCCCATCCTGTCCACGGTTGTGCTGCTTTTCCATTAACAGGTAGAGCTTGTTAAGCCCGTACAATACCGTACCATATTGTTGCTGATAATAACTGAAAGACTTTCGCAGGCGAATGAAAGCCAGCCCACATTCGTGTTTAATTTCGTCGCTCATGATGTGTTCCTGATAACTATCGGGAGAGGCGCAAAGTTAAGGCATTAAGAAAGAGCAGCAAACAAAAATCCCTCCCGCTAAAATCAGGAGGGAAAAATTTGAGGATACATTTTTATAATCCGCTGAAACACAATCCAACCTGGAAAAGCTTAATATCTGCTGCCACCCCATCTTTAAAAATATTATTTAACTGGTAGCTGCCAACTACAGAAAAATTGCCATAACCAACCCTTGCCGTAGCCGCTAAACGGGTTGAATTAAAGAAGCCTTTACCGGTTTCTTTGGCGGTATAGCTGTTGATGGTCTTTCCGGTATTATCCAGTAATGTCTTTCCTTTAGTATGAACATTTAAAAGTGTTCCTACTTTAAATCCCAGTGCAGCTTTTATGCTTTTGTTTTCTTTTTCAGGGTTAGCTACAAAGCGTAATTCCAACGGCACCTCTAAAAAAGCAGTAGTAATCTTATATTTTTTAAAATGATCAAGACTTTCTAAATTATTAAAAGGCAGCAGATTGGTCTTTGATTTTATATCAACTGACATATTTTTAAAGTACATATTACTGGTACCAACGCCCAGGCCAAATGCCACACTCCATTGCGGGTTTCCTTTAAAGCGCTGATCAAGCATTACATAAACATTTGCACCTCTTGAGAAACCGCTCTTATGACTGCTGATACTATCGGGGGTTCCTATCCAGTGATCGCTGGTTAACTGCAGCATAAAATGGTCGCCGGCCCGGCTGTTCAGGTTATCCCATTTCTTTTTCTTTTGAGCAGATACTGCGGTTACGGACAATAAGGCAATGGCAAAAAACAAGATTTTCTTCATAATCAATTTTGAAGCTGCAAATTAACGGCAAATAATTTAATGAAGCGTTAAATTAAGCAACGGTGCTTTTTTTGAATAATATTAATAAATACCAGTGTTGCAGGTTATACAAAGTCCCTGCAAAATAAAAGGTTGCTTTAAGCAACCTTTTATTTTGTGTTGTGGGCCCACCTGGGCTCGAACCAGGGACCCCCTGATTATGAGTCAGGTGCTCTAACCAGCTGAGCTATAGGCCCTGTTATAGTATATATAACGGACGGCAAAAGTAAGTAAAAACAGGTATTCTAAATCTAATTTTTTGTAAAACTTTGTAAACAACTTTTTTGCTATGAACTAAAATCTATTAGACAAACAATTTTTTTAATTACTAAAAATCTTACCTTCATTTATACGATTGTGATTACTAACGACCATATTTACAGCTTACTGAACGACATTGCTTTGCACAATAGTGAAAAAGCATACAAGCAGCTTTTTATGGAAATGCATGAAGGCCTGATTGATTTTGCCCGATCCATACTTAACTCTTCGGAAGATGCAGAAGAAGTGGTTTCAGACTTTTTTATTGTGATTTGGCAGCGCCGGGCATTGTTGAAAGAGGTTGAAAATCCAAAGCTGTATTTTTTTGTGGGAGTTAAGAATACTGCCCTAAATAAGATAAAATCCAGAAAACGCATTAAACCACAATATAATCAGGATGCAGCATGGCAAACTTCCCTGAAAAGTGTTTTTTTTAACCCTGAAGAATTAATGCTTTCGGCTGAAATTGTAAAAAAAGTGATGCAGGCCATAAATGAACTCCCCCCTAAGTGTAAAATCATTTTTAAATTGGTGAAGGAAGAGGGCCTTAAATATGCTGAAGTGGCTAAATTGCTGGATATTTCAGTAAAAACAGTTGAAGCTCAAATGGCAATAGCCATACGCAGAATTAAAACCCACAGCGAGTTTAAAAACGAGTTTCCGGAGCTCCACTCCATTATTACCCAAAAAAAATAAGTTTTCTTTTAGGGGTATTCCATTGTTTTTGTTGTCTTTATAATAATTGCTATATTTTTTTTGAATGAAAGAAGAAAAATACTGGATATTATTATCTAAAAAGATTGCCGGCGAAGCTACTGCTGAAGAGCTGAAGCAGTTGCAGGAATTGATTAATAATAATCCTGCGTGGAAAACAATAGAAGGAAACCTTCAGGAACTCTGGAGTTCTAAGCCACGTAATACATACCATAACAGACTGCAAAAAAAAGAAGATGCTTACCTGCTTCACATCAACAGGTTAAAAGAAAAAGCAACTGATTTTAAGGAAAAAAACGAATCGGCCGACAAAACTGCATTTGATCTGGTACAGGCAAAAAGGCCTTTTTATACCCGATGGATAACCTATGTGGCCGCTGCCGCCTTTATTATTTTTATTATCATTCTGTATCCGCTTGTTGGAGTAACCGGAAAAACGAATAAAGTGGCTGCAACAGGATCGGGTAATGAAATAACTGTTAATCCGGGAGCAAAAACCAAGCTAAGGTTACCTGACGGGACACATGTTTGGGTAAATTCAGACAGTAAGCTTTCGTATTCAGGAACTTTTAAAGGCCCACTGCGGGAAGTTTACCTGGAAGGAGAAGCATATTTTGATGTTGTTAAGGATCCTGCACGCCCATTTATAGTTCATACCGGCGGAATTGATATCAGGGTATTGGGTACGGCGTTTAATGTGAAAGCGTATAAAGCAGAATCAACAATAGAAGCCACACTTATCCACGGATTGATTGAAGTAACAAAACCGGACCAGCCGGACGCCCCCAAAGTGATTTTAAAACCACATGAGAAGTTGATATTTGATAAATATGCAGCAGAATCAGATAAAAAAACAGACCAGCATATTGCAAATGGCAATTTTTCTCAGGACGAAATAAAGAAACCCGCCATTACGATAGCTCAAATTGCAAATAATATTGCTGACTCAGCCATTATTGAAACTTCCTGGGTTTACAACAGGCTTTCTTTTGAAGATGATAAATTTGATAATATAGCCCTGAAAATGGAGCGTTGGTTCAATGTTAAAATCACTATTAATAATGAAAGGATAAAGAGCTATAAGTTAACAGGCTCATTCGAGAATGAAACGATTGATGAAGCTTTAAAAGAATTACAGTATCTTATAGCTTTCAGTTACAGGATAACAGGAAGGGAAATAGAAATTAATAAAAAGTAAACTCAGTATACTACTGGGTTAAAAATAAAAGGGAAATGCAGTAACATTTCCCCGGATTGCTAAAAAAACGAAATGTAAAGATTTGTCCATCTTAAACTCTGTAATTGTTAACACCAAAACTAAAATTATGCAAAAAAGCGTACTTCGGGGTCAAAAAATTTGGTCCGGGGGGCTTCTAAAAACTCTGCTTATTATGAAGCTTGCCATCGTAATTGTTTTATTTACTGCTTTTCAGGTAAAAGCATATCCTTCATTGGGGCAAACGGTCAGCCTTTCAATGAATAATACGGAAATAAAGAAAGTATTGAAATCCATCGAAAGAGATGGCGATTTCCGCTTTTTATTCAATTCCGATCTCAAAGACATTAAAAAACGGGTAACTGTTAATATTATTAATGCCCCCGTTAATGAAGCACTTAATTCTTTATTTTCCGGAACTAACCTTACTTACAGGATTTTGAGCAACAACCTGATTGTTGTAAAATCAACGAATGAGGAAGAAAATAAGGCCGTTAAAGTAACAGGTAAAATAACGGGAGAAAACGGAGCCGCTTTATCTGCTGTAACTGTACTGGAAAAAGGTACAAGTAACGGAACTTCTACTGATAACAACGGAAACTTTACCCTTACAGTTGATGACAATGCAACGTTGGTGGTTAGCAGTATTGGTTACGAAACCCAGGAAGTTAAGGTAAGCGGCCGGTCAGTTATTAATATTACATTGAAGGTATCTGTTAAACTCGCTGACGAACTGGTTATTATTGGTTATGGTACTGCCAGCAGAAGAGATTTGACCGGATCTATAGTAAAAATTTCGGGAAAAGATATTGCAGACAAACCAAATACAAACCCGGTAGCATCTTTGCAGGGAAAAGTTGCCGGACTTTCTGTTGTTAATAATGGTACACCCGGTGCTGCTCCGGATATCAGGATAAGAGGAACGATAAGTATTGGACAGGTACATCCGCTTTATGTAGTGGATGGGATATTCAACGACAATATTGATTTCCTTAACCCCAATGACATAGAATCCATTGAAGTTTTGAAAGATCCTTCGTCATTGGCAATTTTTGGAGTTAAGGGAGCTACAGGTGTAATTGCCATTACAACTAAAAAAGCCCGGGCAGGCCAGACTATAATTAATTTCAACACTTCTTTTGGGTTTAAGAAACTGGTAGATAAGATAAAAATGGCTGATGCTGCTCAGTTTAAAACGTTGTTTGACCAGGAGAATGCTAACAACGGAGTACCTACTCCTGATTATTCTGCCTTAACTGCTAATACAGACTGGATAGACGCTGTTACAAGAACAGGAAAGTTTAATACGAATAACCTGAGTATTTCAGGTGCTACAGACAAAAACAGGTTCAGCCTTGGCTTAGGATACCTGACAGATGAGGGTATCATCAGGCATGAAAAACTGGAAAAAATGTTTCTTTCTTTCAGCGATGAATTTAAAGTGAACAAATCAATAAAAATCGGGATTAACCTTAACACATCCAGGCAAAACAATCCTTATGGAGCAGGTGGTGTATTGGATGATGCCAGAAAAGTAATGCCGCAGGTTTCTGCCGAAACTAAATTATACCGTGTGGCAAATCCTTATGGTGGTGATAGTATCAATGCTAATATATACTCAGGTTTAGCTACAGCTTTTCAAAACTCAGGAGTGGTAAACCCTATTCTGCAATTGGAAAATACCTGGAACAAAAGATCAAATATAGAATACAGGTCAGTAGGTAGTGTATTTGCTGAGATCAATTTTCTTAAATCTTTCAGCTTCAAGTCTACTTTTTATGCAGATGTGAGTACAGTTAATAACAGGCAATATTCACCGCTGTATTATGCATACGACCCAATAAACAATACACCATATCTCTATGGTGATAAAACCCAGGTAAGTGAAAGTGATGATACATACAGGAAATTCCAGCAGGATTATATTCTTACTTACAGAAAGAGTTTTGGCTCTCATAATGTAACGGCTACTGCAGGATTTACAACATTTTATTTTGGAAAATTCAGCAGGTCAGGCGTTGGCAGACCTTATACCAGCGGAAACGCATTGCCAATTCCTGATGATAAAAGATTCTGGTATATAAATACCCAGTTTAATGACCCTACTACTTCAACTGCGTCATCCGACCAGGGAGAGTATTCAACAGCGTCAGCTTTATTCAGGGTTTTATATAATTACAAGGGCAAATATTATTTAAATGCATCTTTCCGGAATGACGGATCCTCCCAGATTCCGGAAAAAAACCGCCACCAGAATTTCTGGGCTGTTGGTGCTGCATGGGAGATCAGTAAAGAATCCTTTATGCAGAATATCAGGCAAATCGATTATTTAAAACTAAAAGGGTCAATCGGGGTATTGGGTAACCAGACTGCAACAGATCCAAATGGAACTCCGCTGAATTACCCGGCTTATCCCAGGTTAAACACCGGTATTTCTGCTGTATTTGGTACAAATATATATGGCGCAGCACAAGCATCATACCAGGCTAACCCGAACTTGAAGTGGGAAACTGTTAATGCACAGGAAGTGGGTTTTGAGTTGAATGCTTTTACCAACAGGCTGCATTTTGAATTTAATTATTTTAACAAAAAAACAAACAACCTGATGTCTTATTTAAGCAAAGGTTCTTTGGGTTTGCCGGATGAATTAACAAACGGCGGAAGTATAAGAAACTGGGGCGAAGAACTTTCTGCTTCATGGACGCAGAATATCAACAAAGACCTTTCTGTTAATATAGGCGGTAATATTACTTTCCTGAAAAATAAAGTTATCAGTATCGCTGAAGGTACAGTTGCTGGCTACTTTGCCAGGCAGTTTGCAAATAATGGAACAGCTGAAGCCAGAACGCAACCTGGTTTACCGATTGGTGCTTTTTATGGTTTTGTGGTAGAAGGGCTTTACCAGAGTTATGCAGATATACTGGCTTCACCGGTTGCATCTGCCATTGGTGCATACGGCCCCGGCGATTTTAAATTTAAAGATTTAAATGGCGATGGTGTAATAACAGCTGATGACAGGCAGATGATAGGCAACCCTACGCCTAAATTTACGTATGGAACTACGATAAATGTAACTTATAAAAACCTGAATCTGGCTGTAGACCTGGGGGGTGTTTATGGTAACCAGATCTTCAGAACCTGGGGTTCTCTTGAATCTCCTTTCCAGCGGGTGAATTATCCTGCCTTTAAAATCAATAGCTGGAATGGCGCAGGAACATCAAACTGGGATCCTATTGTAAGCCAGGGACACAGGTTTAACTATAATGGCTCAACCTATAATATAGAAGACGGAAGTTATTTCAGAATAAGAAATATTCAATTGGGTTACAATTTTAGCCAACAACTGATCTCAAAAGCGAGGATAAAAAACCTGAGGGTTTATGCAAACATACAGAACCCTAAAACATGGAAAAACAATTATGGATATACAACCGAATTTGGCGGAGACGCAACAGCTTTTGGATTTGACAATGCAGGTGGCGCAATTCCGGTAGTAACCACTTTTGGATTAAACGTAACTTTTTAAACTATTAAATTCATTTTATATGAAAAGAAATAAAATTTTATTCTGGAGTTTAATACTGGCACTCCCGATGCTGCTGTCAGTTTTGGGATGCAAAAAATTTCTGGATAGAAAACCATTAACGGCAACATTAGACGATTTAAACCAGGGAACACTGGAAGCCCAGAGTTTTGGAATGTATAATACCCTGACCTCTTATGCAGGATTTTCTACATTACCTTGGATAGATTTTCACAGTATCCGTGATGATGATGCCCAGAAAGGCAGCAGCACTACTGATGGAGCCGAGATCATTACAGAGTTTGAACACTTTCAATACAGTAAGGATGACTGGGCACCCAATACGTACTGGAACGACCGGTACTATATGATAAACCTAGCCAACAAAGCTTTGTATTTTGCCGACTCTTTACAGGCCACCGATCCTGCTTCTCTCAGAAATGTTGGTGAAGCCTGTTTCTTCAGGGCATATTGTTTTCTTGACCTGGTAAGGACTTATGGAGAAGTGCCTTTAATTAATTTCTATTATACAACAGCTGCAGCAGGTATAAAACCAAAATCACCGGTAGCCGCCATATATGCACAAATTGATGCAGATTTAGCCAAGGCAGCACAATATTTACCTGTAAACTGGGAAGTTGGTGGTGCTAATATTTATCCGGGCCGGTTAACTAAAGGAGCTGCTAACACTTTGTGGGCGCAGGCACATTTATTCAGACAAAACTGGGCTAATGTAATTGCCTTGTGTACCCAGGTTGAAAATTCAGGTGAATATGATCTGGAGACGAATTTTACAGATATCTGGAAAGATGGTTTAAACGGTGCCGGTAAAAATGGTATTGAATCAATTTTTGAAGAACAAAGTTATGTAGGGCCAAATCAAACTCCCTGGAAAGGAACACAATGGGGCACCAGCCAGAATGTTAGACAGGGCGGAGCATCTAATGTGTGGAACCTGGGATGGGGATGGAACACACCTACCCAAAAATTAGAATCAGCCTGGGACAATACCGATCCACGCAAACGTCAAACCATTCTTTATTCAGGCCAGTTTGATGGAGGGGCTCCACAGGGTGGATATGGTGCAACTTTGCCCGGATATGCGCCCGGTCCGGGGCTTGATCAACCTTACTGGAATAAAAAAGTATATTCTGATCCGCAGATGCGTCAGTTCACCGGCCAGATATTTGGAAGCGGTGGCGCAGACTGGATCAACCACAGGATCTTACGCTATGCTGATGTAATATTAATGCATGCAGAAGCCAGTAATGAATTAAATGATGGTGCTACGGCAGCAACTTACCTCGAAAGAATAAGAAACAGGGCCAGTGGTAACCTGGGTGCCGGGCGTGCCATTGTACCGCCAATAGCATTTGTAAGCCAGGCTCAAATGCGCCAGGCAATTAAAGATGAACGGAGATGGGAATTTGCCATGGAAGGTTATCGTTTCTTCGACCTGGTTCGTTGGGGAGATGCCATTGCTGAACTTGGTGCTTTAGGGTATACAAACCGTTGCAGGTATTATCCAATACCGCAGCAGGCAATTAATATATCGGGCGGAGTATTGGTACAAAATCCGGAATGGTAAAAAAAACATCTTTACATGTTGTAAAAAGCTGCAAAGATTTTAAATAACATAGTTAAAACACACTATTATGAATACATTAAATAAAATACTTAAAAATGGCATTTTCATTTTAGTATTATTTATTACAGTTTCTGGCTGTAAAAAAACAGACCGGCCGGCATTAGGTGATTATCCTGCAGATTCAAATCCTCCCGGAGGACCATTAAAATTTTATGCTGCTTATGATGGTTCTACTACAAATCCATTAATGAATGCGGTGGATAGTATCAGGGCCAATTTTCCATCAGATAATCCCTTGGCTTCAGTTACCGGTGTTAACGGAAAAGGAATTCAGGGTACTGGTGCAACAGCAATAAAATACCCGTCGGCAAATGACTTTAAAGGAGTAACAAGCTGCACCATAGCAATGTGGGTAAATAACGCGGTAAATCCAAATACAGAACTTTATTTCTCGCTGGTTAATAAGGATTACTGGCATGAAAGCGCGGCATTTTTGTTAGTAGAGCATGCAGCAGTTGATAAGTGTACTTTCAAGTTTGCCTTACAGGATCATTGGGTAGAGTATACCAATCAGTCTTTTGCAAGACCTTTATTTAACGGCCAGTGGCATCACCTGGCTTTTACATATAACGAAACAAACTCTACAGTAAAAATCTATTTCGACGGGGCTGAAGTTCCGCTTCCTCCGGGTGCTGCAGGAAATTTTGCGGGACTTGGCAAACTTACTTTAGGTAATGCAACCAATTTGGTTGTAGGTGGCTGGAATAAACATGTAGGTTTAAGCGGACCTACTGATGGCTGGATCAATGGCTTTACCGGTACGATGGATCAGTTTCGTTTATACGGAAACGTGTTAACAGATTCCGAAATATTAGCCTTATATAATAGTAAACTATAAGTTTTTTTCATATAGCAAGCTGCATAACCAAAAGGGCTGACAGTAATTGTTCAGCCCTTTTAAATTTATACTTTTCCCAAATCCGGACAATTGCCCGGCAAACAGATTAAGTATGAGAGACATTTTAAAATACCGGTTTTCTGCAATAACGCTTATTATCATCCTGCTGTCTGTTGTTTTTTTTACAAAATGCATAAATTCAGAAAATGATAAAGCCGGTAATCCTGTTAAGGCCGGCAACACAGTTTTTGCGGGCTCTGCTTCATGCATAAACTGTCATAAAAACATTTATGACACACATCTGAATACTGCTCATTTCCGCACTTCAGCAATAGCCAGCGAAAAAAATATCATGGGTAGTTTCGATTCAGGAAAAAACAGCTTTGTTTATAATGACAGGGCGGCAGTGGTAATGGAAAAAAGAAACAATGGTATTTACCAGGTAGCTTATATTAATGGCATTGAAAAAAAAAGCCAGCGCTTTGATATGGTAATTGGATCAGGAACAAAGGGGCAATCTTTTGTTTCCTGGACAAACAACAATCTTTTCCAACTGCCCATAACTTATTTTACAAGTACGGATCAATGGTGTAACAGTCCGGGATATCCCAATAAAATAGCGTTTAACAGGCCCATTACATCACGTTGCCTGGAATGCCACGCTACTTTTGCTGAAACAATATCTGCACCAAACAAAGAACCCGAAGAGTTTGCTAAAGGAGATATAATACTGGGTGTGGATTGTGAAAAATGTCATGGCCCTGCAGCAAAACACGTGGAATTTCAGACCCAAAATCCAAAGGAAGCCATTGCAAAATTTATTATTAACCCGGCAAATTTCTCCCGGCAGCAGAATTTGGATATGTGTGCGCTTTGTCATGGAGGGCGGCTGCAAAAAATCAAAGCATCATTTGAATTTACTGCCGGAGATAAATTGTCAGATTACTTTTTGATTGATTCTGTTTCTAAAGATGCAAATTCAATTGATGTGCATGGCAATCAATATGGATTGCTTAAAGCAAGCAAGTGTTTTTTAAAAAGCAAAACAATGACTTGTAATACCTGCCATAACCCGCATGAAAACGAAAAAGGAAATGTTGCTGTGTTTTCTCAACGCTGTATTGGCTGCCATAATGATAAACATGCTGATGCTGTATTGTGTAAAATGGCTTCAACTTCAGGGAAGGAGATAAATGAAAACTGCAGTAAGTGTCATATGCCGGAACAGCCATCTATGGCAATAGCTGTTATGTTACCGGGCAGTGAAATACCCACGCCTGCATTAATGCATACACATTTAATAAAAATTTATCCCGATGAAACAAAGGCTGTTCTGGATTATATTAAAGGCAAAGAAACCACTAAAAGAAATTTATAAGAAAAGATGAAAGAATTACTAACGGCTGGAAAACGAAATGCAACCGGGATATGTACAAAAACCGGAATTACTTTTTATATGCTACTTACGTCAATGATTTTCATCTCCTGTAATAATAAAAAGACCTTATTTATAAGTTTACCGGAATCAGAAACAAATATTACTTTTTCAAACAACCTGAAAGATAAACCCGGATTTGGCATACTGTACTACCTGTATTTTTATAACGGCGGCGGTGTGGCTACGGGCGATATTAATAACGATGGCTTACCGGATATTTATTTTACAGCCAATCACAAAGGCGGCAATAAATTATATCTCAATAAAGGAAATTTTAAGTTTGAAGATATTACGGATAAAGCTGGCGTGGCAGGAACAGCCGATTGGAATACCGGTGTTACGATGGCTGATGTAAATGGAGACGGCTTGCTGGATATTTATGTTTCCACCATGAGTAACCGGTACGGACTTAAAGGGCATAATGAATTATTCATCAATAAAGGCGATAATAAATTTTCTGAAGAATCGGGAAAATATGGTTTAAATACATCGTGCTTTACAACGCAGTCTTTATTTTTTGATTATGACCATGACGGAGACCTGGACTGTTATATACTCAACCAGTCGCATCATCCACATGCCAATATTGTGGATACTGCAAACAGGAAAATGTATGATTCGCTCACGGGTGACAGGCTTTACCGGAATGATATAAGCACAACCGGAAAGTTTACAGATGTATCTGCACAGGCTGGTATTTTCCAAAGTAATCTTGGGTATGGACTTGGGATTGCCGTTGCCGATATGAATAACGATGGCTGGGATGATATCTATATCGGTAATGATTTTCATGAAAACGATTATTACTATATAAATAATGGCAATGGCACATTTACAGAAAGCGGTGCAAAACATTTCAGGCATTACAGCCGCTTTAGTATGGGGAATGATGTGGCAGATTATAATAACGACGGGCAACCGGATGTGGTAACGGTTGATATGCTGCCCTCGGATGAAAAGATATTGAAGACTTACGGAAGCGATGAGAATGCAGACATTTACAAAGTGAAACTGGAACTGCACGGGTATCAAAATCAATATTCAAAAAACAACCTGCAAAGGAATAATGGCAATGGCAGCAGTTTCAGTGAAACTGCATTATTGTCTGGCGTAGCAGCTACCGACTGGAGCTGGGCTCCATTGTTTGCAGATTTTGATAATGATGGTAATAAAGACCTGTTCATATCCAGCGGAATTCTTAAAAGACCTGTTGACCTTGATTATATACGGTTTGTATCTGACCTCGACATGAAGAAAGGAAGACAGGAAACAGATAAATACGATGATATAACTGTTGAGCATATGCCGGACGGAAGTTCACATCCGTATTTATTCAGGAATGAAGGCGGTATGCATTTTAAGGATATGAGTAATGATTGGGGAACCGGAAAAATGAAAGGGTATTTTACAGGAGCTTCTTATGCTGACCTGGATAATGATGGCAATCTTGACATAATAATTAATTGTATCAATTCTCCTGCGGTGATTCTTAAAAATAATGCTTCAGCCAAAACGTCAATCAGTATTTCATTTAAAGGAAATAACAGCAACAGCTTTGGTATTGGCGCCAAAGCCTGGTTGTTTACCGGCGGGAAAATGCAATACCAGCAACTGATGCTTACGAGAGGTTTTCAGTCTTCAGTTGAACCAAGGCTTCACTTTGGTCTTGATAGTATCAAGAATATTGACAGCATACTTATTGTCTGGCCCGATCAAAAATACCAACTGATCAAAAATGTACCGGTAACAGCAAAACTTGAGATAAAACAATCAGATGCAGGAAATTTATTTCAGTACAGCAATTTCTTCCCGCCAATCAAATCATGGATAGAAGATATAACAAGCGAGGTTGGCAGCAACTGGAAGCATACCGAAAATGATTTTTTAGATTACAATAAACAATACCTCATTCCTCACCTGCTTTCAACTGAGGGCCCAAAAATTGCAGTGGCCGACGTAAATAAAGATGGACTGGATGATTTTTATGTTTGCGGAGCTTCTTTTCAATCAGGTGTGTTGATGATACAAACAAAAGATGGAAAATTTACGCAATCGGATCTGACAGTATCCAGCAGGATGAAAGCAACGGAAGAAACCGACGCTGTTTTTTTTGACGCAAATAACGATGGCTGGCCCGACCTGTATGTTACCAGCGGGGGTAATGAATATGATGATGACAACCCTGCCCTTGCTGATAATTTATATTTAAATGATGGCAAAGGAAATTTAGTTCAGGTGCTGAATACAATACCTAAATTAGTAAAGAATAAATCCTGCGTAACTGCTGCTGATTTTGATAAAGATGGCGATATTGATTTATTTGTTGGTGGCCTTGCTGATGCAAAACAATATGGCATAGCACAACCTTCCTATTTATTAGTGAATAACGGAAAAGCCAACTTCAGCCTGGCTGGTCCCTCAACTGTAAAATTCGAAAACCTCGGCATGGTTACTGCAGCTACTTTTGCTGATATTAATAATGATGGCTGGCCCGACCTGGTGCTAACAGGAGAATGGATGCCGGTAAAAATATTCCTGAACCGCAATGGCGTATTTACCGAAGCCGAAATTCCAGCATCCACAGGTTTATGGCAAACAGTTTATACTGCTGATGTAAATGGCGACGGCTTTACAGATATCCTGGCGGGAAACTGGGGGCATAATTCCAAATTATATTCCGGTAAAAATGGCCCTTTGAAACTTTATGTTAAGGATTTTGACAAGAATGGATCTGTTGACCAGGTTATGGCATACACCGTTGATGGTAAAGAATATACTTTTCTGGCAAAGGATGAACTGGAAAGATCGTTACCGGTACTTAAAAAAGCTTACCTGAACTATGGAGAAGTGGCGGGCAAGACTGTTCAGTATATGTTTTACGATCTGTTTAAAGACTATGTTGAACTGAAAGCAGAAACTTTGAGCTCCTGTTGTTTTATCAATGATGGAAAAGGGAATTTTAAAAAGCTTGAACTGCCGGACGAATTGCAATTGGCTCCTGTTTTTTCATTCAGTCCTGCAATGATAAATGGACAGAACAGTTTTCTTGCAGCAGGAAATTTTTATGGTGTAATACCTTATGAAGGCAGGTATGATGCGCTGCTGCCGACTGTGTTCGACTTTAATAAAACGAAACAAAATTTTCAGACAACTGCTAATATTCCCTTAACGGACAGAGAAGTGCGGGACAGCAAATGGTTAAACACGACTCTTGGTAAAAAGATTTTAGTTGTTGCAGGAAATAATACAGGATTAAAATTTTATAAGCCGGCTGAATAAAAATAACAGACAATTTCTAAAATCACCAACAGATGAAAAATAATTTATTTGATATGATACGAAAAAGAAAATCCATATTGTTGTTCCCTGTTTTTATGCTTTTTATTTTTGGTGATTGTTCAAAAAACTCAGGAAGCGATCCGGCTACTGTACCTGCAAGTAACGATGTAGAAATGTGGCTGACAAAACCCGACCAGTCCGTATTACTTCAAAAGCAACAGCAGGTATTTTCTTTCGGCACAATTACAAACAGTTATCAGAACATTGATGTTGATTCAGCGCTTTCTTATCAAACAGTTGATGGCTTTGGTTATACACTTACCGGTGGCAGCGCTTATCTTATAAATCGTATGAACACCGCATCCAGGTCATCATTGCTAAACGAGCTGTTTGGCTCTGCAGCTAATTCAATCGGCGTAAGTTATTTGCGGGTAAGTATCGGCGCTTCAGATTTAAGCAGCAATGTTTTTAGTTATGATGACATGCCTCCCGGTCAGACAGATATTAACCTGGCAAATTTCAGCCTTTCGCAGGATACGATTGATCTGATTCCTGTTTTAAAAGAGGTACTGGCAATAAATCCCAATATTAAAATAATGGGCTCGCCATGGAGTCCGCCGGTTTGGATGAAAGATAACGGCAGCTCTATTGGCGGAGGATTACTTCCGCAATATTATCATGTTTATGCAGCCTATTTTGTAAAGTATATACAGGCAATGCAGGCGAAAGGTATCAAGATTGATGCGGTTACAATTCAAAATGAACCACAGCATGGCGGTAATAATCCCAGCATGGTAATGTCTGCTCTCCAGCAGGCCGATTTTATAAAAAATAATCTTGGCCCGGCATTCCAGACAGCCGGGATCAACACAAAAATTATTATATGGGATCACAATTGCGATAATCCAAATTATCCCATCACTGTTTTAAATGATGCCGCCGCAAAACAATTTATTGACGGATCTGCATTTCATTTATATAACGGAGATATATCTGCATTGTCAACAGTTAAAAATGTACATCCTGATAAAAATCTTTATTTCACAGAGCAATGGACCGGAGCAAACGGAAGCTTTGAAGGTGATTTTAAATGGCATGTTAAAAATGTAATTATTGGCTCCATGAGAAACTGGAGCAAAGTTGCTTTGGAATGGAATCTTGCTAACGACCCGCTTTATGGGCCACATACACCTGGCGGCTGTACAGAATGTAAAGGTGCTTTAACCATTAACGGATCTTCCTTCAACAGAAACGTAGGTTATTATATTGTTGCCCACGCTTCTAAATTTGTACCCGCAGGTTCTGTCCGGATTTCAAGTTCTGAACTGTCCGGTATTTCAACAGTTGCATTTAAAACTACGGGAGGGAAAAAGGTGTTGATTGTAGAAAACGAAAATGCAGCAGCTGTAGGATTCAATATTAAGTATAAAGGTAAATGGGTTTATACTTCCTTAACAGCAGGTGCTGTGGGTACATATATCTGGTAAATAATTTTAAAAAATATGAGATGAAAAAAATGAGTTTTGTTATTACTGCTGTTGTTTTGTTTTCCTGTACAGATAACAGGGAGACTAAAAATGAGACAGGCACTGTGGCTTTTTCAACAAACGGAAAAACGGTAAAAGTTTTTACAACCGCCGACAGCAGTAATTACCGGTTATCTGCAACAGATACGCTGAGTTTTAAAGATAAGGGACAGCCTTTTGAAAATGAAGTAACAGTTTTTGTCGATCCCGGTAAAACTTTTCAAACCTACTTTGGTATTGGAGCGGCATTGACAGACGCTGCTGCAGAAACTTATTACAAACTGCCAAAAGACAAACAGCAGGAAATTATAAATGCATATTTCAACAAACAAACCGGTATTGGTTACACAGTTGCACGTACCAATATCAACAGCTGCGATTTCAGCAGTGATATGTACACCTATGTTACCGAAGGAGACAAAGAATTGAAGTCGTTTAATATTGAGCACGACAGAAAATTTAAGATCCCTTTTATTAAAGAAGCCATGACTGCTGCCGGGGGTAAATTAGATTTATTTGCCAGCCCATGGAGTCCGCCGGCATTTATGAAAGATAATAACGATGTGCTGCATGGCGGTAAGTTAAAGCCAGAATTTTATGAAAGCTGGGCCATGTACTATACAAAATTCATTAAGGAGTATGAGAAAGAAGGAGTGCCGGTTTGGGGTATTTCAGTACAAAATGAACCAATGGCAACACAGCGTTGGGAAAGTTGTATATACACAGGCGAAGAAGAAAGAGATTTTGTAAAAAATCATTTGGGCCCTACGATGAAAAAAGAAGGATTACAGGATAAAAAAATTATTGCCTGGGATCATAACCGGGATCTTATTTACCAGCGGGCACAAACTTATTTTGATGATCCCGAGGCAGCAAAATATATCTGGGGCATTGGTTTTCACTGGTACGAAGACTGGAGCGGCGGAACGCCCATGTATGATAATGTGAGACGGGTGTATGAAGCTTATCCCGATAAACATATTTTCTTTACGGAAGGATGTGCTGAAAGCTTTAATGCAGCAAGGTATAATGCCTGGGCACTGGGTGAAGAATATGGACGCAGTATGATTAATGATTTTAATAACGGCATGGTTGGTTTTACTGACTGGAATGTTTTGCTGGATGAAACCGGTGGTCCCAACCATGTTGGAAATTTTTGCTTTGCCCCGGTTCATGGCGATACAAAAACAGGCCAGCTCATTTATACCAATGCTTATTATTACATCGGGCATTTTTCAAAATTTATCAAACCGGGTGCAAAAAGAATTATCAGCAGTGCAAGCCGCAGCCAGTTGCTTACCACTGCTTTTAAAAATGAAGACGGAACAGTTGCAGTTATTGTGATGAACCAGGGCAGTATAAAAACAACCTATTCTTTATGGATAAACGGAAAGGCGGCGGAACTGACCGCATTGCCACATTCTATTGCCACTTTAATTTTTTAATGCATAAGAAATGAAACAAAGCCGTAAATTTTTATTTGTATTACTGTCGCCTGCTTTCCTTTTTGTTCAATGCGGTAAAAAAGATTCGCCGGCGCCCCAACCCGATCCGGTACCGGCGCCCCTGTTCAATACAGGGATCAAGCTGGATAATACAACAGCTTCGGCATCAACTATCAATTATAATACCCGTACTCCTGTAACCATCCGGCTTAGTTTCAACAATGCATTGAACAGGACTACTGTTCCTTCATCGGTTTCTGTCCTGGAAAACGGGATCACAGTTACAGGAGTAAACTATACATATGAAAACAATGACAGCACTTTGGTTATTAATCCATCTGCACCATTAAAATATCTTACTAAGTATAGCCTGACGGCCAGCACAAACCTCAAGTCAGTAAAGAATGGAAACCTGAATGCAAACCTGAATATTCAATTCAATACACAGATCGACTCAACCAATAAGTTTGCAGTTATCAGCGATAATGCCTTGCTTGATCTGGTGCAGCATCAAACCTTTAAATATTTCTGGGATTTTGGCCATCCTGTCAGCGGGTTGGCAAGAGAAAGAAATACTACAGTTGAAATTGTAACTTCAGGAGGTTCAGGTTTTGGTATTATGACGATACCGGTTGCCATAACCCGCAATTTTATTACCCGGGCAGAAGGCCTGGCAAGAATGCAAAAGATCGTTGGCTTCTTAAGAAATACGGCTGTAAAAGTAAAGGGGGCATTTCCTCACTGGATTAACGGAACAACAGGAGCGATTATTCCTTTTAGTTCCAATGACAATGGAGCCGATCTTGTGGAAACATCTTACCTGATGATGGGCCTGCTTACGGCGAGACAATATTTCAATGGAGTTGATGCGGCAGAAACAACTTTACGGGCTGATATCAATACACTCTACAATGATGTGGAATGGGATTGGTTCAGGCAGGGAGGACAGAATGTTTTGTACTGGCATTACAGCCCCGATAAATCCTGGGTTATGAACTTGCCGGTACGTGGCTGGAATGAAGCCCTCATCACTTATATTTTAGCCGCCTCTTCAACAACACATGGTATTCCTGCATCTGTATATAGCAATGGATGGAAAGGCGGAACAGGTTTTATGAACGGGAATTCTTATTACGGTTACCAGCTTCCACTCGGCCCTGCACAGGGCGGCCCGCTTTTCTTTGAGCATTATACATTTATGGGAGTTAATCCAAACGGGCTCAGTGATGCTTCTGCCAATTATGCAACACAGACAAAGAATCATACACTCATTAATTATAATTATTGTAAAACAAATCCGAAGAACTTTTTTGGATATAGTGATATGGTGTGGGGATTAACAGCCAGTGATATCCAGAATGGTTATACAGCCAGTTCGCCAACAAACGATGTTGCTGTAATTGCGCCAACTGCTGCGTTGTCTTCTTTTCCTTATACACCTGTGGAATCAATGGCAGCATTAAAATTTTATTATTATGTATTGGGCGATAAATTATGGAAGCAATACGGTTTTGTAGATGCGTTTTCGCTGCATAATTTATGGTATGCAGATTCCTTCCTGGCAATTGACCAGGGGCCCATCATTACAATGATAGAAAATTACCGGACCGGGCTTTTGTGGAATTTATTTACCAGTTGTCCGGAAGTTAAAGCAGGCATGCTGAGTCTTGGCTTTTCTGCGCCTTATTTGTAAATAACAGCTAATGATAAACAGAACAAAACACGATCTATTATTTATTGCAATTGCGCTGATCTATTCAGTTAATTTGTCGGCACAAAAAAATAATATGCAGGCCGGTTATCCAAATTCAATTACTCCGGTTGGAATTATCAAAGGTTTATCCGATTCCGCTTTACTGGATGTTGTGCAAAGACAAACTTTTCGTTTTTTCTGGCACGGTGCACACCCGGTAAGTGGTTTGGCATTGGAAAGAAGCAATACCGTTTTGGCAGAACATTACTGGGATTATATAAATGAAGCATGGGATGAACCAAATTTCAGCCGCACAGCGTTTGGTCCTGATGCCGGCGCCATTGGCGGTACCGGTTTTGGAATCATGAGTACCATTGTTGCAGTTGAGCGTGGGTGGATAGGAAGAGATACCGCGGTAAGACGATTGATAAAGATCGCCGACTTTCTTATCAATGCCGATTGTTACCACGGCATCTATCCGCATTTTATGAATGGAAGAACCGGCAAAACGATCAAGTTCGACCGCCTGGATGATGGCGCCGATATTGTAGAAACATCTTACCTGCTAATGGGCTTTTTATGTGCCAGGGAATATTTTAATAAAGACATACCACGGGAAGTTTATTTGCGCAAACGGATAAGCCAGATGTGGGGTGCGGCCAACTGGAACTGGCATACCAATGGAGAAAAAAAACTGTACTGGCACTGGAGCCCCAACAATGGCTTTGATATGAACTTTCCTGTTTGGGGTTACAATGAATGCCTGATCACTTACATCATGGCGGCTTCTTCAAAATATCATTCCATTTCAAAAGATGCCTACGACGGTACCTGGGTGGGCAGTACAGGATTTAAAAACGGAAAAGAATATTATGGAATGCTTTTGCCGTTGGGAAATTATGATAAAGACAAAGGCGGCCCTTTGTTTTTTGAACAATATACTTTCCAGGGCATTGATCCACGTGGATTAACAGACTCCCTGGGAAACGATTATTTTTTGCAGGGCAGAAATCACACACTCATCAACAGGCAATATTGTATTGAAAATCCGAAAAACTATAAAGGATATAATGAAAATTGCTGGGGCCTCACTGCAGGCGACAGCTATAAAGGTTATGTAGCACACAGTCCGGAAAATGACCGGGGCGTTATTCAGCCAACTGCAGCCATTTCATCAATGCCTTATACACCCAAAGAAAGCATGGAAGCGCTGCGGTATTTTTATTATACACTCGGCAATAAGATATGGAGTAATTATGGTTTTACAGATGGCTTCAGCATTCACCATAACTGGTATGCAAAATCTCATTTGGCAATTGATCAGGGTCCGATTGTTGTGATGATAGAAAATTACCGCACTGGTTTACTTTGGAATTTATTTATGAAAATTCCTGATATACAAAATGGATTAACGAAGCTTGGCTTCAAAAGCAAATGGATAAAGTAAAGGAGAAGATTTTTTGAACAGATAAAAATTGTTTGCTATGGAAAATATTTCCAGAAAGAAATTCCTGCAGCAATCTGCATTTGCAAGCGCTGCATTATTAACGGCTTCATTAGAGAGCTGGGCAATAAGCACCGACAAAAAATTAAAGGTAGCCATTATTGGTTGCGGCAGCGTAAGTAACCGCTACATCCCCAAATTAAAAAGCTCGGCACTGATAGAAATTGTAAGCCTTTGTGATATTAAGTATGACAGGGCTGTAGAGCAGGCAAAGCAATACGGGTTAAATGTAAAAACTTATCCCAACATTGATGCCATGCTTGCCGGTGTTCCCTTCGATATGATGGTAACACTTACCGACATGCAGGTACATGGCGTCCTGAATAAAAAAGCGTTAATAGCAGGAAAACATGTTTGGAGTGAAAAGCCAATGGCAAATACTTACAAAGAAGGTAAGGCATTATTAGATCTTGCAAAAACAAAAGGGCTTCGCATTTGGGGTGCACCTGCTGTGGTTAACAGTCCGCAGTTTGCTTTTATGAGTAAAGCAATTCAGGAAGGAAAACTGGGTAGGGTTGCTTCGGCACATGGACAGTATGGACATACCGGCCCCAGCTGGAGCGCCTTCTTTTATGAAAAAGGCGGCGGTAGTATGCCCGATCTGGGTGTTTATAATATTGCAACACTTACAGGTTTGCTTGGCCCGGCAAAAAGTATTATGGCCATGACAAGTATTGTAAATCCTGAACGCACGGTGGATGATAAAGGAAAAATAAAAGTAGTAGCAGAAGACAATGCTCACATTTTATTGGAGCATGATAAAAACGTGATAAGTCATATCATGTGCGGCTTCAATTATTTTGATCCGCATGGGCACGAAGCTGGCAATCAGTCACTGCATTCAATTCAGATTTTTGGCGACTATGGTAATATGCGTTTGATTGGTTACGATTGGGAAACAAATGGAGTTATGCTCGATACTTCCTGGGATGAACCACCTAAACTATTATGTACCGATAAAGGAGGATATGAATGGCAGGAAGGCGCAACAGTAGTTGGTGAAAGTATCATGCAGGGAACAGAACCAAAGATAAATGTTGAACATGCACTGCATGTACTGGAAATAATTGAAGCTGCAAGAAAATCATCAGACACCGGGATGAAAATAAAACTGCAAAGCAAATTTCCCTGGCCGGTTGTATAATAATATTTCTAACTGCAAAATAAATTTTATGTCAGCATTCAAACTCACAGAACAACAAATACAATCTTACCATGAAGATGGTTACCTCATCATTAAAAACTTTTTATCAAAACCCGAAGTGGAAAAATTATACGGGATTGCCACAGCAGATGACACTTTACAAAAGCATGCATTTGACCTGAATGACCAGGCAGGAAAAAAAACAAAACTAACACTTTGGTACACACCCGGCAAAGATGCATATGGGTTACTTACAAAAAGTGAAAGAATGGTAACATCCGCAAATGCACTGATGGAAGGAGATTCAGCGGTTTGTCATTTTCACAGCAAACTCATGCAGAAAGAACCCCGGGTTGGCGGCGCCTGGGAATGGCACCAGGATTATGGCTACTGGTATAAGAACGAATTTTTATTGCCCAACCAGATGATAAGCATTATGGTTGCCATTACAGATGCGAATAAGCAGAACGGATGCCTGCAGGTTATACAAGGCAGCCATCAAATGGGGCGAATAGAACATGGTTTTGCCGGAGAACAGGTGGGAGCATCGCAACATTATGTTGATCTTGCTCTAAAAACAATGCTGCTGGTTTATGTAGAAATTGATGCAGGCGATGCGCTCATCTTTCACAGTAATTTATTACACCGGTCGGAAGCCAATACATCTGATAAAGCAAGATGGAGTTTGATTGCTGTTTACAACCGTAGCGGCAACATCCCTTACAATGAACCATCTCAGAGCAGCATCGTACCGCTGGTTGCTGTTCCTGATGAAGCATTAATGGAATGGAAGACGGAAGGGATAAATGAAGCGGCTAACTTTTTAGAAAAAGAAAAAGACGAAGCATTAAAATAAAAAATGAACAGACTATTTTCTTCCGGGCCGCTTTGGCAAAAAAATGGACTTGCGTTTTTAAGGATCATCACCGGTCTGCTGATGGCATACCATGGCATGGAAGTTTTTCAGCCTGAAGTTATAAAAGGTTATACCGAATGGGATTCAATCAAAGATCTTCCATCACCAATTTATGCCGTGTATGTTGGTAAAGGGCTGGAGTTGGTATCAGGTATTTTTCTGGCGCTGGGTTTGTTTACAAGAGTTGCTGCCTTATTAATGTTTGCAGATATGATCTTCATCTGCTTTAAAGTGGGCAACGGAAAATTTTATTACGAAGATCAGCACCCTTTCATTTTTGCATTGCTTGCGTTGGTATTCTTTTTTACCGGCCCGGTAAAATTCGCAATAGATAATCTCATCTTTAAAAACCGAAAAAAATATTAGGGATGCCGGATAGCACACAAGTAAATATTAATACAAAAGGAAAACAGGAAAACAGTTACGATGCTATTGTGATCGGTAGCGGCATCAGTGGTGGATGGGCCGCCAAAGAATTATGTGAAAAGGGAATGAAAACACTGGTGCTGGAAAGAGGAAAAAATGTAGAACATATCAAAGACTACCCTACCGCTAATTTATCAAGATGGGAACTGCCGCACCGCGGCGACATCACGAATAAAACAAGAAAAGAAAACCCTTTAATCAGCAGGGCTGCAGGATATGATGAAGCCACGCAGCATTTTTTTGTAAAAGATGGCGACCATCCTTACGTGCAGGAAAAACCATTTGAATGGATACGAGGTTACCAGGTAGGCGGTAAGTCATTAACATGGGGCCGGGCATGCGCCCGCTGGAGTGAATTTGATTTTACAGCACCGGAGCGTTATGGCTATGGCGATTCACTTCCTTTAGGATATAATGATATGAAGGACTGGTACAGCCATGTAGAAAAATTCATTGGTGTTTGCGGCAGTTACGATAATATACCGGCCATGCCCGACGGTGAATTTTTAGAAGCATATGAACTGAATAAGGTTGAGCAACATTTGCAAAAAGTTATCAAAGAAAAATTTAACCGGCATTATGTTTCCGGCAGGTGGGCACATATTTCTGAGCCTAAACAAATTTATACTGACCAGGGCCGTTCGCAATGTTTAAACAGAAATTTGTGTATGCGTGGTTGTCCGCTGGGTGGTTACTTCAGTTCGGTAAGCAGTACATTGCCCTGGGCAAAAAAAACCGGCAACCTTACTATAAAGCCGGACTCAGTGGTGCACTCAATTATTTATGATGAACAAAAACAAAAGGCTGTTGGCGTAAGGGTAATAGATGCACATACAAAACAGTCAACAGATTTCTTTGCGAATATCATTTTTGTAAATGCTTCGGCGCTTAATACGAATTTAATTTTATTGAACTCAACTTCCAATCGCTTTCCAAACGGTTTGGGTAACGACAGTGGTAAATTGGGTAAGCATATCTGCTTTCATAATTACCGCGGCAGTATGTACGGTAATGTGGATGGATTTGAAGACTGGTATTACAAAGTATCAAAACCTGTAGAGTGCATTATGGCAAATTTTAGAAATGTAGAAAAAAGAGATACCGATTTTTATGGTGGCTATGTAATTTACTCAGGTGCCGGAAGAGAAAAGCTGAGTGAAGAAAATACGAAAGAGCTTTTAGGTGCAAAATATAAAGAAGCGCTTTCTGTGCCCGGCCGCTGGGGTGTGTACATGTACATGCAGGGCGAAACCATTGCAAAAGAATCTAATCATGTAAGGTTAAGTAAAGACGAAAAAGACCAATGGGGCATTCCATTACTCATCACTTCGGTTGGCTATGATGATAATGATGATAAAATGGTAAAAGATTTTTTAGAGCAGGGCACAGCCATGCTGGAAGCCGCCGGCGTAAAAAACATCAGCACCAATGATAACAAACAACCACCCGGTTTAGATATTCATGAAATGGGCGGCGTAAGGATGGGTAAGGATCCCAAAACATCCATGCTCAACGAATGGAACCAGTTGCATCATTGTAAAAATGTTTTTGTAACCGATGGTGCCTGTATGACCAGTACCGGCAGCCAGAGCCCGTCTATTTTATATATGGCATTTACTGCAAGAGCGGTAAAACATGCAGTTGAAGAAATGAAAAAAGGAAATTTATAAAAGTGGCCGCAGATTCGCAGATTGAAAAAAACAATCTGCGAATCTGCGGCAATAAAAAAACTGTAATGGAAAAATATGAAAATGAACAATACCCGCTTCAAAATGAAACCTATAAGATAATTGGTATTGCAATGGAAATACATCGCATATTGGGAAAAGGATTTTCAGAGATAGTATATAAAGATGCATTTGAGTATGAGTTTAAACAACAGGGAATTTTTTACGAAAGAGAAAAAGAATTTAAGGTGCAATACAAAGATGTAGTACTGGCTCATAAATTTTATGCAGACTTTGTTGTTTTTGATAAAACTATATTAAAGGTAAAATCAAAAAAAGCTGTTATCGCAGAACATTATGCACAGGTAATAAATTACCTGGCTATTTCAAATCTGGAAATTGGATTGCTGGTAAATTTTCACGAAAACTCTTTAGAACACAAGCGGATAATTATGAGTCATTAAAAAAAGTCCGCAGATTCGCAGATTAACTTTTCAATCTGCGAATCTGCGGTAAAAAATACACATGAAAAATTTAATAACCTTTCTGGCTTTAATAACTTTTATTAATGGGGCATCCGCCCAGCAGAAAACCTATTGCAACCCCATCAATGTAGATTACGGCTATACCCCACATGAAAGTTTTACAGAATGGGGCAGGCACCGGGCCACAGCCGATCCTGTGATCGTAAATTACAAAGGCGATTACTATTTATTCAGCACCAACCAATGGGGCTATTGGCACAGCAGCGATATGCTGAACTGGAAATTTATTGAAAAAAGATTCCTGCGTACCTGGAACGATACCAAAGATGAATTGTGTGCACCGGCCGTAGGTATTATCGGCGATACGATGGTTGTATTTGGAAGTACTTACACTAAAACATTTACACTTTGGGGCAGCACCAATCCAAAAGGAAACGAATGGTTTCCGTTAGTAGATTCTTTTGAGATCGGTGGCTGGGATCCTGCATTTTTTACGGATGACGACGGCAGATTTTATATGTATAATGGCAGCAGCAATAATTATCCTTTGTATGGTGTAGAACTTGACCGGAAAACATTTACACCAATTGGTACACGCATGCCTATGTATATTTTGCAGGACTGGCGTTATGGCTGGCAGCGCTTTGGCGAAAATATGGATAACACTTTTCTGGATCCTTTTATTGAAGGTGCGTGGATGACAAAACACAATGGTAAATATTATTTTCAATACGGCGCACCCGGTACCGAAATGAGTGGATATGCTGACGGCGTAGTGGTTGCAAGTAAACCTTTGTTTGATGGGGTACAGATCTTTCCTCAATCTGATCCGTTCAGTTTTAAGCCCGGCGGCTTTTCAAGAGGTGCGGGGCACGGGGCTACTTTTCAGGATAACAATAATAATTACTGGCATATCTCCACCAGTATCATTTGTGTAAAAAATACCTGGGAAAGAAGAATGGGTATCTGGCCGGCAGGGTTTGATAAAGATGATGTGATGTGGTGCAATACTGCGTTTGGAGATTATCCCTTGTATTTACCATCGGCAGGTAAACCTGCAAATGCCGGCCCGGGATGGATGTTGCTCAATTATAAAAAACCCGTTACAGTCTCCTCAACGCTTGCAAGTTTCTATTCTAACAATGCAGTGGATGAAAGCATTAAAACATACTGGAGTGCAAAAACTGCTGATAAAGGCGAATGGATACAAACTGACCTCGGAAATATTTCAACAGTAAATGCCATACAGATAAATTATGCTGATCAGGATGCAGCATTTATTGGTAAGCAAACAGATATTTATCATCAATACAAATTGTATTATTCTTTAGATGGTAAAAAATGGAATTTGCTGGTAGATAAAAGCAATAACAAAACAGATGTACCACATGATTATGTTGAATTGGAGAAACCGGTGCAGGCCAAGTATATAAAACTGGAGAACATTCATATGCCCACCGGCAAGTTTGCTGTAAGCGGCCTGCGTGTTTTTGGAAATGGTAACGGGGAAAAACCAACGGCTGTAAAAAACCTGATCGTATTAAGAACTGAAAAAGATAAACGCAGTGCTTATATAAAATGGCAGCCGGTAGATAATGCCTTTGCCTATAATTTGTATTATGGTACGGCGCCGGATAAATTATATAGCTGCATCATGATTTACGATGTGAATGAGTATTGGTTTAAAGCCATGGACAAACTAAAGACTTATTATTTTACAATAGAAGCAATTAATGAGAACGGAGTGAGTGAAAAATACAAAACAATAAAAGTTGAATAAAAACCGATGAAAAAAATAAAACTAACCATCCTGTTTTTTTTACTGAGCGGTATTTTATTTGCACAGCAAATAAAGCCACCGTTTTTCAATGAGATCCGGTCTTTCAAAAAACAAGACAGTATCAGCTACCCACAAAAAAATGCCATCCTGTTTGTAGGCAGTTCTTCCTTTACCAAGTGGACGGATGCTCAGGATTATTTTCCCGGGTATCCCATTATCAACCGGGGTTTTGGCGGTTCGTCATTAACAGATGTTATACGATATAAGGATGAAATCATCTTTCCTTACCAGCCAAAACAAATTGTGATTTATTGCGGCGAAAATGACATTGCCGGAGATTCGGACGTAACTGGTTTAATAGTTTTTGAAAGATTCAAAACATTGTACCAGGATATCAGGGAAAAAATGCCCAACGTGCCGATCGCTTATATTTCTATGAAGCCCAGCCCAAGCCGCTGGAACATGAAAGAACGCATGATAAGCGGAAATGAAATGATAAAATTGTACTTGAACAGGAAAGAATTAAATGCCAAATTTATTGATGTGTGGAGTGCAATGCTGGGTAAGGATGGTAAACCAATAGCCGATATTTTTATTGAAGACGAATTGCACATGAATGCAAAAGGCTACGCTATCTGGCAAAAAATAATTCAACCTTATTTGATAAAATAAACGCATGAATTTTAAAATAATTTCGGTTTGTGTTTGCATTCTTTTTTACAATGCATTGGCTGCGCAAAAAAATGTGCAACTTTCTTCGCCAGACGGAGCCATCGTTTTTTCATTTTCTCTTCACCAAAATAAACCGCAATATTCTGTTAGCTACAACAAACAGTTATTAATTAAAAATGCTTTGCTCCAGCTTGAAATGGAAGATGGTAACCCTTTTGAAAATTGTACAATGCCGCAGGAGCCATCATTTTTATCAGCAACAGAAAGTTATAACCTTGTTGTTGGCAAAACATCTTCGGTAAATCAACCTTACAAAAAAGCGGTCATCTGTTTAAAAGGTGCAGGCTACCTGGTAAACCTGGAAGTAAAAACATTTAACGATGGCCTTGCTTTCCGTTATGTGTTTCCTGCGCAGGCAGGTAAAAAAACTTTTACGCTTTTAGAAGAACAGATGCAATTCAATTTTACAGGTGATCCTGTAGTAAAAGCATTGTTACTTCCAAACTTCACTACATCACATGAAGGAATTTATACAACAGCAGCATTAAGCAGCATCCAAAATGATACTTTAATGGATATGCCTGCACTGTTTCAATTCCCCAATCACATTTTTATGGCTGTTACGGAAGCAGCATTGTTAGATTATGCAGGAATGTATTTGACAAAGAAAAACGGAATACTTACCAGCCAGCTATCGCCTTTGCCTAACCAGGAACGCATCAAAGTAAAAGCAAAACTTCCGCACCAAAGTCCCTGGCGTGTATTAATGATAAGTAACCGGATTGGCGCATTGATAGAGTCAAACATTCTCACTAGCTTAAGTCCAGCATCAACCATTAAAGAAACAAGCTGGATAAAAACAGGCACCACAACTTTCCCATGGTGGAACGGAACTATTGTACCCGATACAACTTTTACTCCCGGCAATAATTTTGAAACCAATAAATATTATATAGATTTTTGTGCAGCCAATAATGTTCTGTATCACACCATCGTAGAATCTGGCGGACATGAATGGTACACAAATGATGGAGATGGATATCAACCCGGCGCTCACGTTGATGTTACAAAACCTGTTTCGGGGCTTGATATGAAAGCCATTTGTGATTATGCAAAAACAAAGGGCGTAGGCATTAGGGTATGGGTTCATTGGAAAGCACTGTATCCAAAACTGGATGAAGCTTTTGCAATATTTGAACAATGGGGATTGAGTGGCATGATGGTGGATTTTATGGACCGTGATGACCAGGAAATGGTAAATATACAAACAGAAATTTTACAAAAAGCTGCAGCACACCATTTGCATATACAATTTCATGGAGCTTATAAACCTACCGGCCTGCACCGCATGTACCCTAATGAATTTACAAGAGAAGGCACATTGAATTATGAAACTTATAAATGGGGCGGTGAGCTCATGCCTGGTGATGATTTGAATATTGTATTTACACGCATGCTGGCAGGCTCCGCCGATTATCACCTTGGCGGTTTCCGTGCTTTTGGTATGCCACATACCGGCGGCAGGGGTGATTTTAAAGTGCAGTACACAAGACCTTTGGTAATGGGAACCCGCTGCCATATGCTGGCTATGTATGTAGTTTTAGAAAATTACCAGGGGATGCTGTGTGATTACCCGGATGCCTATACCGGCCAGCCTGGATTTGAAGTATTGCAGCATATACCCACCACCTGGGATGAAACAAAAGTTACCAATGCAGTCGTAGATAAATATGTATCCATTGCACGGCGAAAAGGAAATGACTGGTATATTGGAAGTATTGCAAATAACAATAACCAGCAAATGGAAGTTGTGTTAGATTTTTTACCCGTGGGAAAATACAAGGCAATTATTTACAGCGATGCGTCTGATGCACTGCAAAACCCGAACCACCTTACAAAAGAAGAAAAAGTTGTAAATAAAACCATGAAGTTAAAAATATCTATGGCCGCTGGCGGTGGCAATATAATGATATTGCATAAATTAGAGGAATAATAAAAAATTTAAAAAAGAACAGGCATTCAACATAAAAACAAAATCATGAAATCAACAATTTTATTTATTGTAACTTTTTCGCTCAGCCAATTGGCGGGTGCACAAAAAATGCCGGCGGCAAAAAACGCAGATCCAAAGATGACTGCCTTCATTATTGGCCTGATGAAGAAAATGACATTAGATGAAAAGATAGGCCAGTTAAATTTACCCGGTAGTGGTGATATTGTTACGGGCCAGGCATCCAGTTCTGATATCGGCAAAAAAATAAAAGAAGGAAAAGTTGGCGGCCTGTTCAATATCAAGTCTGTAGAAAAAATAAAAGCAGTGCAAAAAATTGCTGTGGAAGAAAGCCGGTTAAAGATTCCATTACTCTTTGGTATGGATGTGATACATGGCTACGAAACAGTTTTTCCCATTCCACTGGCATTAAGCTGCAGCTGGGATATGAAAGCTATAGAACGTAGTGCACAGATTGCTGCACGGGAAGCCAGTGCAGATGGTATCAACTGGACCTTCAGCCCCATGGTGGATATTGCCCGTGACCCACGCTGGGGGCGCATTGCCGAGGGCAGTGGCGAAGATGCGTACCTCGGCAGCGAAATTGCCAAAGCCATGGTGAAAGGTTACCAGGGAAACGATCTCAAACAAAATAATACCATCATGGCTTGTGTAAAACATTATGCCTTATATGGCGCTGCCGAAGCAGGCAGGGATTACAATACAACTGATATGAGCTTAAACAGAATGTACAATGAATATCTTCCTCCGTACAAAGCTGCCGTGGATGCAGGAGTTGGCAGTGTGATGGCATCATTTAATGATGTAAATGGAATTCCGGCAACGGCTAATAAATTTTTAATGACCGAAGTACTGCGCAGGCAATGGGGCTTTAATGGTTTTGTAGTTACCGATTATACCGGCATTAATGAAATGATTGATCACGGAATGGGCGACCTGCAAACAGTATCTGCACTTGCCTTAAATGCGGGTATTGAAATGGACATGGTAGGAGAAGGGTTTTTAACCACACTGAAAAAATCTTTGCAGGAAAAAAAAGTTACCATACAGCAAATAGATAATGCCTGCCGCCTGATACTGGAAGCTAAATATAAACTCGGCCTGTTTGATGATCCCTACAAATATTGCGATCTCAACCGGGCAAAGACAGAACGTTTTACAGATGCCAACAGAAAAGAAGCCAGGCAGATTGCTGCTGATTGTTTTGTGCTGCTGAAAAACCAGGGCAATACCCTCCCATTGAAAAAAACCGGAACGGTTGCCGTAATCGGCCCCCTGGCAGATAATAAAGAAAACATGCCGGGTACCTGGAGTGTGGCTGCCGATTTTTCCAAAGCAACAGGGTTGCTGGAAGGAATAAAATCGGTAGTGGGTAGTAATGTGCATGTTGTTTATGCAAAAGGGTCAAACCTGGATGAAGATGAAGCGTTTGAAAAAAGAGCAGGCATGTTTGGAAAATCATTGCAAAGGGATAAGCGCCCGGCAAATGAAATTATACAGGAAGCTTTAACTATCGCTAAGGATGCAGATGTGATTGTGGCCGCATTGGGCGAATCGGCTGAAATGAGTGGTGAAAGCAGCAGCCGGAGCAATATAGAAATTCCAGAAGTGCAAAAAGATTTATTAAAAGCATTATTAAAAACAGGTAAGCCCGTAGTGTTGGTTTTATTTACCGGAAGGCCGTTAGCTATTAAATGGGAAAATGATAATGTGCCGGCTGTTTTAAATGTCTGGTTCGGCGGAAGTGAAGCTGGCTTTGCTGTTGCAGATGTACTGTTTGGTGATGTGAATCCTTCAGGAAAACTGAGCACCACCTGGCCGCAGAATGTTGGACAGGTTCCGCTTTTTTATAATCATAAAAATACAGGCCGCCCCCTGCCTGAAGGGAAATGGTTTGAGAAATTCCGCAGCAATTACCTGGATGTGAGCAATGATCCGGTTTATCCTTTTGGCTATGGCTTAAGTTACAGCAACTTTACTTATAGTGATGTGAAACTCAGCAGCAATACTTTAAAAGCCGGACAAACCATTACAGCCACTGTAACTGTTACCAACAACAGTAAGGTTGAAGGGAAAGAAGTGATACAATTATATACCCGTGACCTGGTGGGCAGCATCAGCAGGCCGGTAAAGGAATTAAAAGGGTTTCAGAAAATTGAACTGAAAGCAGGGGAAAGCAAAACTGTTAGTTTCAGTATTTCAGTAAATGAACTGAAATTTTATAATAATGATTTAAAGTTTGTTGCAGAGCCGGGAGATTTTAAATTATTTATTGGTGGAAACAGCCGGGACGTTAAAGAGGCGTCGTTTAAATTGCAATAATCATTTTCAAAACCGGTCATGATCAGATTGCCTGTGATGATTGTTTTTCTTGTGCAAATAACAACCCTGTTATTTGCACAAGACAGTACACTTGTATATTCTCCGGATAAAAAGATAGCGCTTACGGTTAATTACCGTGGCAGTATTAGTTATTCGATTAAGTATGATGATAAAGTTATTCTTCAGCCATCAACGATCAACCTCTTTCTAAAAGGTCAACCATCCATTTCAGACAACATAAAAATTATTTCAAAGAAAACAGAACGGGTTGATGAAGACATCGTTTCACCTGTGCCGGAAAAAAGGAAAATAATTCCGGATATATATAATCAGTTAACGCTGAAATTTGCACAACCTTATTCTTTATTGTTTCGTGTGTACGATGATGGTGTTGCTTACAGGATAGTTACCCGGTTCAGGGATTCTGTAATTATACAAAATGAAGAAGCTGTGTTTTCATTTGAAAAGGGAAAAAAAATTCTGTTGCCCATTATTGATACCGGGCAAAGAGCCGACCGTTACCATATAAGTTTTGAGGAATTATACCAGCTAAAATCAATAGATAGTTTAACCAGCGGATCTTTTGCATATACGCCGGTATTGGCAGGTACGGGTAAAGAAGTAAAGGTGGCTATTACAGAATCTGACCTGCAGGATTATCCCGGTATGTTTTTACAGGGTACAGGTAGTAATTCCTTAGAAGGCGTGTTTGCTCCGTTTCCTTTGCAAACAGCAACAACCGACGGAGAATTTCCACAGGAAATAGTTACAAAGCGTGCAGCATATATTGCCAAAACTGCAGGCAGCAGAAATTTTCCATGGCGGGTGCTGATGATTGCAGCGGCAGATAAGGATCTGCCCGGCAATGACCTGTTGTATCGTTTAGCTTCTCCTTCAAAACTGAAAGATGTATCATGGATAAACCCCGGAAAAGGAACCGATGAATGGATCATTGGCATTAATTTATTCAATGTGCCTTTTAAAGCAGGTATCAATACAGCCACCTACAAATATTATATTGACTTTGCAGAAAAAACCGGGCTTCAAAGAATTATGATGGATGCAGGATGGAGTAACTATAAGGACCTCTTCCATATCAATCCTGCAATCAATATGGATACGCTGGCTGCATATGCAAAAAGCAAAGGCATTAAATTAAGTATGTGGACACTCTGCTCTACACTCGATAAACAATTGGACAGTGCATTGGTCCAGTTCAACAAATGGGGCGTTGATTTTATTATGACAGATTTTATGGATCGTGATGATCAGCCAATGGTAAATTTTTATGAGCGTATTGCCAAAGCTTGTGCCGGTCATAAAATAATGGTTATGTTTCATGGGGCATTTCCACCCAAAGGATTTAACAGAACATGGCCAAATGCTGTTACAAGAGAAGGCGTGCTGGGTTCTGAATATAATATCTGGAGTGATAAGCCAACACCGGAACATAATGTTATATTACCTTTTACAAGAATGCTGGCAGGGCCGATGGATTACGAGCCTGGCATTTTAGATAATGCAACCAAAGAACAGTTCAGGCCCATTGGAAAAAAAGTAATGAGCCAGGGAACCAGGTGTCATCAACTGGCTATGTTTGTAGTTTATGACAGCCCGATACAGTTATTTTCCGGGAATCCATCGCAGGGATTGATGGAACCTGAATTTATGAAACTGCTGGGTGATATTCCAACAACATGGGATGAAACAACGGTACTGGAGGCGGCTGTGGGTGACTATATAATAACAGCAAGAAAAAAAGAGGACGACTGGTATATTGGGGGAATGACCGACTGGACTGCAAGAGAATTTAATTTACCATTTAATTTTCTGGATGATGGAATGTATGAAGCAACTTTATGTGAGGATGGTATTAATGCAGAAAATTATCCATCGGATTATAAAATAAAAAAATTCAGCATTGATAATAAAACAATACTAGATATTAAGATGGCGCCAGGTGGGGGATTTGTTTTGAAGCTATCGAAAAAATAAAATACTAATCTAAAACATAGTGTAATGCAGCGGCGCCCAGTATGGCACTGTTATCTAATGCAGATACTTCGATCTGAAAATCCTGCAGACCTTTTTTTAATTCAAAACTTTGAATCTGTTCCCACATCGTTTTAGAAAACAATTCAAATGCATTAGTTACCGATCCGCCGAGTACGATCAATGCTGTATCCATTGCATATAATATGGCAATGATTGCATTACCCAGGTGAGTTCCAAATGCTTCATACATTTTTATATAGGCAATATCTCCTTGCAACGCTTTGTCAAAAACGGTTTCACCATTTACTCCATAAATATTTTGAAAAAATTGCCCGCTGGCATAATATTCATAAAACTTGTCTAAGTAAGGCATCATACCAAACTCGCCTGCACCGCCTGCTTTACCTGTGTATAATTTTTTGTTGATGATGATGCCCGATCCAAGTCCTGTACCCACGGTAAGCCCGATCATTGAATCGTAACCCCGGCCTTTTCCGAAATGAAATTCACCTAGTGCAAAACAATTTGCATCATTGTTTATCAGCACCGGTCTGTTATACCGCTGCTCCATCAATGTCTGCAGCGGCAGTTCTTTCCAGGATGGAATATTATAAACATCCCAGGCAATACCATTATAGGCAAGGCCCGGAAAGCCGATACCAATTGCTTTCACTTCTTCTTTAATCAGTTTGTCAGTAACGTCAAAAACTTCCTGCAGCACTTTTTCTGCAGTACGGTTTGCATGTAACTTTTGAGAAACAATATTTGCAACTACAGCATCTCTTACTATGCCGGCCCTTATATTGCTGCCACCCATATCAATGCCCAATATAATTTCACTTTTCATGGCTTAGTTTGATTCTAGTTTTTGTGCAGATTCTTTGTCTAAATATATCCTCAGCCCCGGGTGATTACGCAATAAACTGGCGGGAACGTTTTCTGATACCTGGCCTTCCAGCACCTGTTTAGCAATAGCCGCTTTATGAGCGCCACTTACCAGCAAAAAAATAAATTCAGCTTCTAATAAAGTGGCAAGCCCTAAAGTAATACCCTTGCCCAGTTGCTGTGGTTTGCTGAAATATTTTTGTCCAGTTTTTATGGTGAGTGGATCAAGGGTTGTTACATGCGATCGCAGCAATGCCGCTGTGCCGGGTTCATTCATACCGGCATGCCCGTTCAACCCAAGCCCCAGGATAGCAATATCAATTCTTTTTTTCTGCTGAATAAAATTTTCAACGTTCCTGCATTCTTTATTTAAATCTTTTGCTTTGCCATTAAAAAAAATAATCTTCTCATCCGGAATTTGTAGTGGATGAAATAACTGGTTGTTTAAATGAAACCTGCAACTGCCCTCGTCTTCGCCATTCATTCCTGCCCATTCATCCAGCCCCAGGAAATACCAATCCGAAATATCTGTTTCTTTATTCTTTACTTTTTCAACCAATATTTTATACAATCCCGCAGGCGTATCTCCTGATGCGGTGCAGACAAGGGGCTTTGATTTTTCTTTTGTAAGTAATATCAAATCTTCCGCCGCCAGTTGGGAGAGTTGTAAATAATCATCAGCAATAAATATATTCATGAGTTTATTTTTGTGCATTAAGCCAGAGGTCAATTGGTTTATCTACCCTGGGAGCAAAAGGCAACATAATTTTTTTTCCTGCGGCTGCAGATGCATAAGCAGCATAAATTATTTCCAATACAGCCCGGCCATCTTCTCCTTTTACCAGCGGTTGCTTATCCTGCTGCACACATTCAATAAAATGTTTTAGTTCGTGCGGATAACCCTGGTTAAAGGCTTCTTCAAAAACCGGGAAACTCCAGCCAACAGTCGTATCTGCTTTTTCCAATGCATAGCCAAAGCCATCTTTACTGTAAGCAAGGGCCGCATTTCCCATAAACAAATCAGCATAAATTACGCCTGCAGTACCATGCACTTCGCTTTTATCATCCATGCCACCATGTTTTGCCCAACTGTTTTCTGCAACGGCTGTTACCCCATTTTCAAATTCAATAATTACAACGGAGTTGTCTTCTGCCTTTGTTCGCTCCTTATGCAACACGGTACTCATGGTTGCATATACACTTACAGGTTTTGTATTTTTCAACATCCACCTGAACCAGGCAATTGCATGACAACCCATATCCATCAACACACCTCCGCCCGCCAGGTTAATATCATAAAACCAATCCGAGTGCGGGCCCGAATGTTTTTCAGATTGCTTAAGCATATAAATATTTCCTACAGCTCCTTCATTTACCATATGCCGCACCCGTTCGTATTTTGGAGCAAAACAAAGTTCTTCGGCATACATCAGTTTTACACCGGCTTTTTTACAGGCGGCTATCATAGCGTCTGCTTCTTCAAGTGTTACAGCCAATGGTTTTTCTATGATGATGTGTTTGCCGGCTGCCGCAGCTTTTAAAACCGCTGAAGCATGAAGAAAATTAGGCAGGCAGATATCCACCACATCACATCCGGATTGAAGGATGGCTTCATCCATGTCGTCATACCAGCCGGTGATATGATGTTTTGCTGCAAAGGCTTTTGCATTTACTTTATTGCGGGTATAAACAGCCACTACTTCTGCTTCCGGTACAAAACGATGATAACTTTCGATATGAATATCGCTGATAAACCCGGCTCCCAGGATAGCCACTTTGGTTTTTTTCATGCTGGTAATTTTTAAAGTGAGAAGATAACCATTTTTAAAAATAAATTCTTTAAAAAAACCTATCTTCAAAAAGAGATACTAAAATTAATTTTGCAACAGAAGAAATAATTACTTATGATATTAACATCGTTGTTCAGGCGGTTCTTTACTTTGGCTGTTTTAACCCTTGTTTCTTTTAGCGCAAGTGCACAAAAGAAAACCATTGACCAGAAAGTTGATTCTGTTTTAAAACTAATGTCACTGGATGAAAAGATCGGCCAGATGAATCAATACAATGGCGACTGGGCTGCCACAGGGCCTATTACCAGAGATGGCGACAAACAGAACCAGATACGTAAGGGAATGGTGGGCAGCATGCTGAATGTAACCGGGGTAGATCATACCCGTACTTTGCAGGAAGTTGCCATGCAATCAAGACTGAAAATTCCTTTACTATTTGGCCAGGATGTTATACATGGATACCGCACTATTTTTCCAATACCATTGGCAGAAGCAGCAAGCTGGGACATGGATGCAATTGAACGCAGCGCAAGAATTGCAGCAACAGAAGTTTCAGCAGCAGGCGTACACTGGACCTTTGCACCGATGGTGGATATTGCCCGTGATCCACGCTGGGGACGGGTTATGGAAGGCGCCGGTGAAGATCCTTATCTCGGATCATTGATTGCAAAGGCAAGGGTAAAAGGTTTCCAGGGCAAGGGTTTTGGCAATACCGATGCGGTAATGGCCTGCGCCAAACATTTTGCCGCCTATGGTGCTGCTGTTGGTGGCAGGGATTATAACAGCGTTGATATGAGCCTGCGTCAACTGCACGAAATTTACCTGCCGCCTTTTAAAGCGGCTGCTGATGCCGGTGCCGCAACTTTTATGAATGCATTTAATGATTTGAATGGTATTCCTGCAACCGGCAGTAAATATTTACAAAGAGATATTTTAAAAGATCAATGGAAATTTAAAGGCTTTGTTGTGAGCGACTGGGGTAGTGTAGGAGAAATGATCAATCATGGCTTCGCAAAAGATAATAAGGATGCAGCTATCCTGGCAGCCAATGCAGGAAGTGATATGGATATGGAAAGCAGGAGTTATATTCAAAATTTAGCTGCATTGGTTAAAGAAGGTAAAGTAAAACTGGCTGTGATTGATGATGCCGTAAAAAGAATCTTGAAAATGAAATTTGAAATGGGCTTGTTTGATGACCCATTTAAATTCTGCAATGAAGAAAGAGAACAACAACAATGGAACAATTTACAACACCTGGATGCTTCAGCGGATATTGCGAAAAAAAGTATTGTGCTTTTAAAAAATGATAAACTACCCGGGAAGGGAAACCCGTTATTGCCTCTGTCAAAAAATGAAAAAACAATTGCACTCATCGGCCCCTTTGTAAAAGCGAAAGCTGACAACCTGGGTTTTTGGAGTTACGACTGGCCGGATGATTCTTTGCGGGTAATTTCTTTGTGGGAAGGCGTAGAAAAAAAAATAAGTGCAGGTACAAAATTGCTTTATGCAAAAGGATGTGATATTATTGATACCAGCCGTGCAGAATTTGCTGAAGCAGCAGCTATAGCAAAAAATGCAGATGTAATTATTATGACTGCAGGCGAAGCAAGAGATATGACCGGCGAAGCAAAAAGCAAAAGCAATATTCACTTGCCTGGCGTGCAGGAAGAATTAATAAAAGCGTTACAGGTAACCGGTAAACCCATGGTAGTACTCATAAGCGCTGGTCGCCCGCTCGTTTTCAACTGGACAGCAGATAATGTTCCTGCAATTTTATACACCTGGTGGCTGGGTACAAAAGCCGGCGATGCTATTGCCGATGTGTTATTTGGCGATTACAATCCTTCCGGAAAATTGCCCATGAGTTTTCCGGTTAATGAAGGACAAATTCCTATTTATTACAACCACTACAATACCGGCCGGCCTGCAACAAGCGACAGCGACCGGTTTTATCGTTCGGCATATACCGATATTTCCATTTATCCAAAATTCCCATTCGGTTATGGATTAAGCTATACCAGCTTTTCTTACAGCGATATCAAACTCAGCAACTCTTATTTCAAACCGGGACAAAGTTTATCAGCCTCTGTTACCATAACCAATACCGGAAAATTTGACGGTAAAGAAACTGTTCAGATATACATCAGGGATATGGTTGGCTCTGTCGTAAGGCCGGTAAAAGAATTAAAAGGGTTTCAGCAGGTGTTTTTAAAACCCGGGGAAAGTAAAACCATCCGCTTTACAATTACTGAAAATGATCTCCGGTTTTATAACGATAAACTTGATTTTATTTATGAACCGGGTGATTTTAAGATATTCGTGGGAGGCAACAGCCGCGATGTAAAAGAAGCTGATTTTAAACTTAAACAATAATATACCAGGCAGCTAAAAAATCTTCCAACAATTCTTTAAAATAAAAAAATAACTGTACCTTAATATTGTGTAATTGCAAAGAGATACTACTGCCTGCTATATGTTAAAACCGGATGAAATAAAGGAACTTCAGTTACGAATAGCTAAAAGCAACGATGACCATGCTTTTGGCCAATTGTACATGTCATTCATTCATAACCTGCAGAAATTTGCCTGTTCAATAATTAAGAACCGCGAACTGGCTGAAGAAATTGTATCGGATGTTTTTCTGAAAATATGGCAAAACAGGGCAGATCTTGTTAAGATCGAAAATTTCAAATTATACCTTTATATAAGCACAAAGAATACGGCCCTCAATTATTTATCCAGGCATTTCCGTAAGGAGATCATTTCACTTGACGAAATGTCTTTAAATATTCCTGCAATTAATTACAATCCCGAAAACCTGATGATTACAGGGGAGGCGGTTAAAAAAATTGAATTTGCCATTCAAAACCTGCCCCTGCGCTGCAGGTTAATATTTAAGCTGGCCAAAGAAGACGGACTTAAATACAATGATATTGCCAAACTGCTCAACATCTCTGTAAACACAATCGACAACCAGATGGCTATTGCTTTAAAAAAGATCAGCAGTGCTATAAACTTCGAATTCAAAAAGAATCCCGATCATTTTTCTAAAAGTTAACTCGTTTAAAAAATATTTTTTAAAGCCTTGGTAGATTATTGGCTTATAACTGTCTATACTATATATCATGGAAGAAAATCAAGAACGTATATGGAAACTTATAGCCCGGAAATTTTCGGGCGATGCCAGTTCAGAAGAGATGGCAGAACTGGAGTCGCTGCTGCTGCAATGCCCCAATGAAAATTATTCTATGGAGATACTGGAGGATCTGTGGCTGTCAAATCCTGAATTCAACAGGCAGTATGCTGAGAATAAATACAAAGAATTGGTGCTGCGTATGAAACAAATGGGTATAGATAAGGGAGGCTTTACTGATAAAGAAGAGACAATTGGCAGCAACGGTTTAAAAACTCCGAACTCAAAAAAATGGATTTTTGGAGTGGTTGCATTTATTATTACGGGGCTCGCTGTTTACCTTCTTTTGCAAAATAATACGACAACCAAAGCAATAAGCTCAGTACAGCAGGAAGAACCTTTAGCAAGGCACGAGGTGAAAACAAAATACGGATCTAAAACCAGCATGGTATTGCCGGATGGCAGCAAAGTATGGCTGAATGCCGGCAGTAAAATGACTTATGATAAGAATTATGGGATCGGTTTACGTGAAATTAATTTAACCGGTGAAGCTTATTTTGATGTTGTGAAGAATGCAGATAAACCCTTTATCATCCATGCCGGAAAAGTGAATATCAGGGTTTTGGGTACTGCATTTAATGTAAGATGCTACCCCGATGAAAAAAATACAGAAACCAGTTTGGTAAGAGGAAGCCTTGAAATAACGATGAGTGACAGCAAGGAAAAATATATCCTTAAACCTAATGAAAAGCTTATTGTAAACAATAACCTGGCAATACCGGCAAAAGAAAACGATCAGGTAAATAAAAAATCTTTTGATGCCCCTGAAAACGAAATTGAATTAAGCAGCTTGTCAAGACTCCAGCAGGATAATTCTATTATCGAAACATCCTGGGTTAATAACAGGCTTGTTTTCAAAAGCGAGACATTTGAAGAAGTGGCGCTTAAAATGGAAAGATGGTATGCTGTGAGTATTGTTATTAGGGAAGAAAAATTAAAGACAAAGCGGTTTACCGGGGTTTTTGAAAACGAAACAGTAAGTGAAGCGCTGGATGCCATTCAGTTAACTGCGCCGTTTTCGTACAGGATCACAAGTGAACAAATAATTATTTCAAAATAAAAACTGCTATATGAGAAAAATCAACTTTTGCAACAGCTCTTAAAAAAATCGGGAAATGTTGGAGCATTTCCCGAACAGGCTAAGAAAAAAACGTGTCACTGTTTTGGAAGCAACTGCTTCTGCAATTTCATTAACCCAAAACATAAATGTATGAAAAAAAGAGTATCCCGCTGCTTCTCAAAAATGCCGGGCCTAACTAAAGTATTACTGCTTATGAAATTAACTGTTGTTTTAATACTGCTAACAAGTTTGCAATTATCTGCAAAAGTTTTTTCACAAAATACAATTACACTTAAGCTGCAGTCAGCCGAGCTTAAAAAGGCCCTGACGCAAATTGAGAAAAAAAGCAGCTTCCGGTTTTTGTATAACGATGATATTATGCCGGCAACACAAAAGGTAAATATCAATGCTGATAATACACCGGTAACAGATGTTTTAGATAATATTTTTACAGGAACAGAATTAACCTATAAGGTATTGAACAATAATCTTGTGGTAATTACCCGCAAGAATACTGCATTTCTGGATGTACAGGTATCAGGTAAAGTAACCGATGCTTCAGGCGAAGCCATACCGCAGGTTTCTGTAAAATTAAAAGGTGCCAATGTTGGTACTTCTACAGGTTCAGATGGTTCTTATGCTTTAACTGTTCCGGAAGGAGCTACCCTGATTTTTTCTTCAATCGGGTATGAAACCATCGAAATAAAAGTAAATGGAAGAACCGAAGTAAATGTGACTTTAAAAGCAGTTGCAAGGAGCCTGGACGAAATAGTAGTGGTAGGTTATGGTACACAAAAGAAAAGAGATCTGACTGGCTCTATATCATCTGTAAAAGGAGAAGAGCTTGCACGTATGCCGAGCACCAACCCGCTGTCATCACTGCAGGGAAAAGTTGCCGGTTTGACCGTAACCAATTCAGGCAGGGCGGGCTCAAGCCCGGTGGTACGCATACGTGGTATCAACAGTACCAACAGCGCAAGTCCAGTATATGTAGTTGATGGAATTCTGCAGGATAATATTGACTATTTAAATCCTGCCGATATTGAATCAATAGATATACTCAGGGACCCGTCTTCCATTGCAATTTATGGATTAAGGGGAGCCAATGGTGTTATCGCTGTCACATCAAAAAAAGCTGCAAGGGGACAAACAAGAATAAGTCTCACAAGTTCAGTAGGCATACAAAAAGTAAATGATAAGATTAAGCTTGCTGATGCCAATGGATTTAAAACCTTATACTCTGCTCAGCTGGCAAACTTAAATTCACCGCCGTTCGATTATACAAACTATACAGCCAATACCAATTGGCAGGATGAAGTATTGAGGACAGCAGTTATCAATTCGAATAACCTCAGCATTTCAAATACTGGTGAAAAAAGTACAACCTATTTAAATATTGGTTACACCACCCAGGATGGCGTGCTGAAGAATGATAATTACCAGCGCTACATTGTAAGGCTTAACGAAGAGATCAGGTTTACCAGTAAAATAAAAGTTGGTGCCGAGGTAACCGGGTATCATTCTATAAGTAACCCACCGTCTGCTTCTATAACCAATGCACTTTGGGCAGCACCGATTGTTCCAATTCAGTTTGATGAAAATACTTATTACAGTATGCCTTCTTTTCAAAGGGCACAGGTAGGTAACCCGGTAGCAACATTAAACCGCAATGACAGGAATTCTGTAGAAAAAGGATACAGGATTATCGGTAACCTTTATGTAGAAATTAAGTTTTTGAAAAACTTTACCTGGAAATCTACAGTATACACCGACCTGGCATTTAATACCGGCAGGAGCTTTACAAGGTTACCATACTCTTTTGTTAATCTGGGAGAGGGCGGAACTCCAACCAACACAACATTTGATAATAACGCCAAAACTTCAGTATCACAGGAGCAAAGCGAATCAAAAAGATTTCAACAGGATCATACATTAACTTTTGATAAAAAATTTGGGTCAAGTCACAGTATAACTGCATTGGCAGGTTTCACTACAGTATACACCAATGGCTCATTTGTAAATGGTACAAGAAGAGATACATCAGTTAATATTCCTAACGACCCTGATTTTTGGTATATCGGTGTTTCCAATGCTAATAACCCAGGTTCATTTGGAGGCGGCGGAAGTGAGAATTCGATTGCGGGTGCTTTTGGCCGTATAAGCTATTCTTACCAGGGTAAATATTTGTTAAACGCAACTATACGCAGAGACGGCAGTTCAAAATTTGCTCCTGAAAACCGCTGGGGTACCTTTGGAAGTGTGGGTGCAGGCTGGGTATTAAGCGATGAAAAGTTTTTTAACAGGTTCAGTAAGGCCGTTAATTACCTGAAGATAAGGGGAGCATGGGGGTTAACCGGCAATGCCAATGGATTTGCAGATAACCTGTATAAGGCAGGGATTTCAAATTCATCAACGGCTATATTTGGTGATAATATTTATACTTCCATTCAGGCAGCTTTTATACCTGATCCTAATCTGCATTGGGAAACTGTTCAGGGAACTGATATTGGTTTCGACTTGAAAACTTTAGGGAACAGGCTGAATGCAGAAGTTACTTATTATAACAGGACAACAAAAGATATCCTCACAGCATTGCCTTTGCCTAATGATTCACGTTCTTACTTTACAAATCTTGGTAAAATAACCAATAAAGGTATTGAGGTTAATTTAGGCTGGAATGATAATATCGGAAAAGATATCAGTTATGGAGTATCTGGTAATTTCAGTTATAATAAAAATGTGGTAAACTCAATTGGAGATAAAACCAATTTCCAGGTAACCGGTAACGGAGGCGTAAACCTGACAAACACCGGGCGATCTATCGGATACTTCTACGGATATCGCCAGGTAGGCATTTATCAGTCAACAGCCGATCTGTTAAAACAACCGTCGCTGACGACCTCCTTGCCTGGTGATATCGCCTATGCTGATATTAATGGGGATGGAATGATAACATCTGCCGACAGAACTTACCTGGGTACACCCTTCCCTCCTTACAGTTATGGTGGAAGTATATCAATAGGATATAAAAATCTTGACCTGCAGATAGAAGGACAGGGTTCGGCAGGAAACAAAATTTATACGCAAAGGCGTACAGCAACTTTTACAGTTTTAAATTATGAAGCAAACAGGTTAAATGCATGGACAGGGCCTGGCACTTCAAATATTGAACCCGTTTTAGACAATACAAGAGGAAACAATTTTTTAATGAGTACTTATTACCTGGAACCGGGCGACTATTTCCGCCTGAGAACAATACAGCTGGGTTATACACTGAGCAAAGATATAATGAGTAAAGTAGGACTTCAAAAAGCCAGGATATATATAAGCGGGCAAAACATTAAGAGCTGGACTAAGGTTACCGGTTATTCTCCCGAGCCGCAAATAGGAAGCATATTGGGCGGTGGTGCAGATAACGGAGCTTACCCCGTTCCTGCTACTTATTCTTTTGGAATTAACCTGACCTTTTAATTAAAAAATTTAAAATTTTATAAAATGAAACAACTAACTAAAAATTTCAAAAACATTCATCTGCTGCTGATGGCTATAGCAATGCTGTCGCTGTTTGCAGGCTGTAAAAGGTTTTTAGATACACAGCGCCAGGGAGGTTATGATGCTGAAAATTACCCATACCCCGGTGGCTCAGGCCCTTATGATCAATATATTTTCGGAGCATATAACGATCTGAGAAGTTTTAGTGTACACAGCCAGTCGTTCATAACAGCTACCAGCATACGGAGCGATGATGCTGACAAAGGCAGTACAGCTACCGATGGAGGTTCCAATGCGATTGATATGGATAATTTTCCCGTATCACCCAGCAATGGTTTTTGTAATACACTATGGGTAGGTTACTACGGACTCATTACTAAATGTAACAGCACCATAAAAGAAGTTAATACAAATACCAACATTGTAGCTTCTGATCCTATAAAGATCCAAACCATTGCTGAAGCAAGGTTTTTAAGAGGCTACGCTTATTTTATGATGGTTCGTTTTTTTGGAAGAGTACCGCTTATTGATACCTTATTCAGTGATCCTGCCCAGCAGAATAATATAGCGCAAAGTTCAGCAGCACAGCTCTATAGCTTTATAGAAAATGATCTGACTTATGCTGCAGCTAACCTTCCGCTTAACTGGGATGCCAAATTTGTTGGCCGGGTCACCAGTGGTGCTGCCAACGGGCTGTTGGCTAAAGTGTACCTTACCCAGCAAAAATGGGCACCTGCTATGGCTGCAGCAAATGCAGTGATGACGTCGGGACAATATGACCTTTCCACACCTTACGATAAAATTTTCAGGGAAGAAGGAGAGAATAGTAAAGAATCTGTATTTGAAGTACAGGCAACAGCTTCAGCCCAAACACAAACAGCCTATGGTGTACAATATGCACAGATCATGGGTATAAGAGGTGCCGGAATATGGGATCTTGGATGGGGATGGAACACACCAAGCACATTCCTGGAAGCTGCATATGAACTGAATGATCCGCGTAAGAACCGGACTATTTTGTACCTGAGCACCAATACAACTACCAACCAGAGTATTTATGGCGAAAACCTGCCGGTGTACAGCAGCCCTACAGGCTCACCTCCAAACCCACGCTACAATAATAAAGTTTACACAAATCCGGCTTTACGTAATTCCATAGGACATCGTTTTGGATATTGGATGAACATACGCCTGTTGCGTTATTCCGATGTGGTTTTAATGTATGCAGAAGCTGCAAACGAATTAGGGGGTACTCCCAATATGGACCTTGCAAAAACAGCACTGAATTCAGTAAGGGCCAGGGCCAGGGCAGGTAATAATGCAATTCTGCCAAATGTAACAACAACCGACCAAGGGTTGTTACGTGATGCTGTCCGCAAGGAAAGAAGGGTTGAACTTGCCATGGAGCATGACCGTTTCTTTGATGTTGTACGCTGGGGTATTTCGCAGGCTGCATTAAACGGAGCAGGCAAACCTAATTTTAATGCTAACCGGGATGTATTGCTGCCAATTCCTCAGACACAAATTGATTTAAGTGCAGGGGTGTTGACACAAAATCCGGGGTATTAATTAATTAACCACTAAAAAAATTAACGATGACTTTTATAAATAAATATACAAGCAGCTTCATACTTTGCCTGCTGGCTCTTTCAGGTATTTTGTTATCCTGTAAGAAGGATGGAAACCCAAATAAGTTGCCATCGGTTTCTGCGGGAGATTATGCCGGCACCATAGACGGCTTTAAAAGCTCTGATGAAGTTTTTCCTGAAAGATTGATTGCCTATTGGTCGTTTGATGACACCAAGAATGAAGCTAAGAGCGGAACAGCTCCTACAACATCTGTCAATGATTCTTATGTATCGGGAGCTGTACGGGGCAAGGCATTAAGCCTGGCCGCAGGCTATCTGTATTATGCCAACCAGTTTCAAAAATTTAAAACAGATTCTTTAAAAAGCTGGACAATCAGCTTATGGGTAAAAATATTGAACAATGGTTCTAAGAGAACGATGGTATTTCAAATGGCCAGGCCCGGTATTTTCAATGGTAATATTAATTTCATCTTAAATACCAATGGCTATCCTGCTTCCAATACAACAACTTTGCGATTGCAACCAACCTTTGCTACAGTTAACAGCTTAACCGGCGGGGGTATGCAGGATAACCTGAATAATTTGCTCGACCAGACCAATCTGAACGAATGGGTGCACCTGGTATTAACTTATGATATCACTACCGGTGTTTTCAATAACTGGATCAATGCTGTTAAAGTCGGAAATTTCCCCAACAGAGGAATAACAAATATCTATAAATCCTGGGAGCCCAGTGAAATGCTGATTGGGGCTAATTATAATGCAGCCGGTATGCCGGTAAGCGCAGACGTAAGCTTTGCACCAATGACAGGTTCTGTTGATGAAATACGAGTGTTTAATTTTCCGTTACCGGATGCATTTATTAAGGCATTAAATAATTTAGGAAAAGCCAATAAATAGCGTGTTTTTTTGTCTGAGCACACAGGAACTACAGTTGTGGTAACTGTGTGCTTTATAATTTTAAAAATCAAAAGTTACTTATCTTGAAAAACAGGGAATAATTAAATAACAGTTTAGTAAAAATTCAGGCATGAAAAAAAATCTTCTTTTCTTTATCGTATCAGCAATTGCAATCACAAATAGCGGATGTAACTCCGGTCAGAAAATTTCTAATCCTGTTGAAAGCAGTAATGAAAAAATTGCAGCTGCCGACACAGCTTTATTCCGCCTGGTGCAGCAACAGACCTTTCAGTATTTCTGGGATGGCGCAGAACCCACCAGTGGCCTGGCAAGGGAGCGTTTTCATGCAGATAATATTTATCCGCAAAATGATAAGAGTACTGTAACCAGTGGTGGTGGAGGTTTTGGCGTAATGGCAATTCTTGTTGGTATTGAAAGAGGATTTATTACCAGGGAGCAGGGTGTGGAGCGTTTTGAAAAAATTATTCATTTCCTGGAAACAGCAGATCGCTTTCATGGCGCATGGCCGCATTGGTGGAATGGTGAAACGGGTAAAGTAAAACCATTCAGCAAAAATGATGATGGCGGTGATTTGGTCGAAACTTCTTTTATGATACAGGGATTGCTTTGTGTGCGCCAGTATTTTCAAAAAGGAAATGCAAAAGAAAAAGCTTTGGCAGCAAGAGTTGATAAGCTCTGGAAAGAAGTGGAATTTGACTGGTACCGAAATGGTAAGAATGTTTTGTTCTGGCACTGGAGTCCGAAATATGGCTGGGAGAAAAATTTTGCCGTGCATGGCTATAATGAATGCCTGATCATGTATGTACTGGCAGCATCATCACCCACTCACGGCGTTCCTGCAGAAGTCTATCACGAAGGCTGGGCAGAAAACGGGAAGATCAATAAATTTCCTGCGCATTACGATGACATACAGTTACAAATGAATCACCAGGGCGTAGCCGGCAACAGCGGGCCTTTATTCTGGGCACATTATTCTTATCTTGGTCTCGATCCCCGCGGATTAAAAGATAAATATGCCGATTATTGGAAAGACAATACCAATCATGCACTCATTCACTATCGCTGGTGTGTTAACAATACCAAAGGATACAAGGGCTATGGCCCCGATAGCTGGGGATTAACTTCAAGTTATTCCATGAAAGGATATGCAGGCCATGCACCCAATGATAAAAGAGACCTTGGTGTCATTTCTCCAACAGCAGCATTGTCTTCTTTTCCTTACACGCCAAAAGAATCCATGGCCGCCATGAAACATTGGTACAATGATATGAAGGATAAGATATGGGGGCCTTATGGTTTTTATGATGCCTTTAGCGAAACTGCAGATTGGTACACACCAAGATACCTGGCTATTGACCAGGGACCAATTGTAGTGATGATGGAAAATTACCGGAGTGGTTTGTTGTGGAACTTGTTTATGAGTTGCCCCGAAATAAAAGATGGATTAAAAAAGTTAGGGTTTGAAAGCCCGTATATAAAATAAACATGAAAACAGTTGGCAGTTTATTGATAATCGGGTTGCTGTTTTTATCCTCCTGTTCAAAAAAAATGTACCAGGCCCGTATTGTATTGTTGCCGGATACACAAACCTATGCTGAAAAATATCCTGAAGTGCTCGACTCCCAGATAAACTGGATTGCAAATCATGCCGACGAAATTGATTTTGTTTTACAGCAGGGTGATCTTACACAAAATAATAATAATAAAGAGTGGACAATTATTAAAAATGCTTTTGCCAGACTAAATAACAAAGTACCCTACGTTTTGGCAGCTGGCAATCACGATATGGGAAGTAAGGATGGAAAATTTGCCGACGTTCGTAATTCAACATTGTTCAATACTTATTTTCCTTTTGAAAACATGGTAAAGCTTGAGGGTTTTACCGGGATTGCAGAAAATGGGAAAATGGATAATGCCTATTATATCTTCAAATCAGGAAAGATCAAATGGCTGGTCATCACGCTGGAGTTTGGCCCCAGGAACAGCATTTTAAAATGGGCCGGCAGTATCATAGAAAAATATCCTGATCATACTGTGATCATCAACACACATTGTTATATGTATTCCGACAGCACCAGGCAGGGCCCAGGCGATAACTGGCGGCCACATGCTTATGGTGTTGGAAAAGATAAAGGCGATTCGGCTGTAAATGACGGCGAACAGATTTGGGAGAAACTGGTAAAAAAATATCCAAACACCCGTTTTGTTTTTTCGGGCCATGTTTTAAACTCAGGCGTAGGAACACTGATTAGTGTAAATGAAGCCGGCAATTATGTGTACCAGATGCTGGCGAATTACCAGGAGGGTGTAAAGGGATCGGTGAAAGGAGGCAATGGCTGGTTGCGGATACTGGATATGAATTTTAAAAAGAAAACTTTAAAGGTCTCAACATACTCACCGTTTATAAATCAATATATGGATGATCCGCAGCACCGGTTTACTATAAAAAATGTTGTTTATAAACCGGGTGTTGATAATAACTAAAATTAAAGCTATGATGAAAAGGATTTTATTGATCGCCCTGCTTTTTGTTAGCACGTTTTCTGCAACGGCACAGCAGGAAATTAAAGTCATGTCTTATAATATACGTTTAGATGTTGCCTCAGATGGAGAGAACCGCTGGGATGCCAGGAAAGATAAAGTGGCGGGTTTAATTAATTACTACGAACCCGATTTTATGGGCGGACAGGAAGTAACGCATCCGCAACTGCAATACCTGGCAGATAATTTAATTGGTTACAGTTATATTGGTGTGGCCCGTGATGATGGTAAACAAAAAGGTGAATACTCCTGCATTTTTTATAAGAAAGATAAATTTGATGTGGTACAGCAGTCTACCTTTTGGTTATCACCTACGCCCGATTCAATTTCAAAGGGATGGGATGCAGCCATTGTAAGGGTTTGTACTTATGGCCTTTTTAAAAACAAAAAAACAAAACAGCTCTTCTGGGTTTTTAATACGCATTTCGATCATATAGGAAAAACAGCAAGACTCGAATCAGCAAAGCTTATTGTAAAAAAGATTGAGGAATTGAATACTGGTAATCATCCTGTAATTCTTTCCGGCGATTTCAACAGTCGCCCCGATGATGCACCAACAGAGTTCCTCAACACTAAAATGCAAAATAGCCGGACAGTAAGTAAACTTGTTTACGGCCCTGCCGATACCTGGAATGCATTTAAGTTCAATGAAAAATTAAACGGTTGTATTGATTATATTTTTATTTCAAACAATGAGAAGATGACTGTTTCAAAATTTGCGACCATTACCGATTCTTATGATATGAAATATCCCTCAGATCATTTGCCGGTGATGGCAACCATAGCTTTGAAAAAATAAGGAATGAAGAAATTAAATTACCGCTTATCGGTTTTCGTATTGTATTTAGTCCTGTCGATTTTGTTTTTCCCTTTATTGTCTAATGCACAGGTTCGGGAAAAACAAAGCATCAACAGCGGCTGGCAGTTTGTATTAAACGATGAGGCCTCATTATCTTCTGTAAAGGAAAAAAAATCAGGCTGGCAAAAAATTAACCTGCCGCATACCTGGAATGCTTTGGATATTGTTGATGATACTGTGGGTTATCACCAGGGCATTGGCTGGTATAAAAAAGAATTATTTATACCGGAGCAATACAGTAATAAACATCTTGAACTTTATTTTGAAGGAGCCTGTAATCAGACTACAGTTTATATCAATGGCGAAAAAGCAGAAGAGCATAGCGGAGGGTTCACCGGCTTTAAGGTAAACCTCGATGGAAAAATTGCTGCTGGAAAAAAAAATGAGATTCTGGTTAAGGTTGATAATGGAAAATATCTGCAGGACAGCATTCCGCCATACAGCGGTGATTTTAATTTGATGGGAGGGATTTACAGGGATGTGTGGCTGATCGTTACCAATAAAACTCATTTCAACAATCGCTTTGGAAGTGACGGAATATTATTTGAAACGCCTGAGGTAAGCAATAGTAAAGCTACTTACAACATCAGAACGTTTTTTGAAGACCGGATAATCCCGGTATCGGGATTGTTGATATATACACTTTCGTTTAAGGGAAAAACGATAAAGTCGGGAAAGCAGAATATAAAAGGATCGATCGAAGGATCAGTCAGGTTTTACGGCGTGCTGGATAAACCGGAGTTATGGTCTCCGGAAACTCCAAACCTGTATACGCTTAATGTTCAGTTAAAATCAGCAAATGATGAACTGATTGATGAGCTGACACGGCAGGTAGGCTTTAAATGGGTAGGCGTCAACGATAAAAAAGAATTTTTATTAAACGGCAAACCATACAAACTGAAAGGGGCATCCCGGCACCAGGATTATAAAAACATGGGAAATGCCCTGACCGATGACTTGCATGTAAAGGATGTAGAACTGATGAAGGAAATGGGTTGTAATTTTTTACGCATAGCACATTACCCGCAGGATCCGGCTGTTTATGAAGCATGTGACCGCCTTGGTTTAATTACCTGGAGTGAAATACCAGTTGTAGATAAAGTCGTGAACAATAAAACATTTTTTGATAACAGTGCCTTGATGATGAAAGAAATGATGCTGCAGAATTTTAATCATCCGTCCATTGGTATCTGGGGTTATCACAATGAGGTCAGAAATTTAGATACAGTCTCCATTGCTCATGCAAAAATGTTGAATGCAATCGCCAAAGAGCTGGATAAACAAAGATTAACAGCCATTGCTTTCGAAAGCAATATAGATGCACCCTATTTCAGCAGCCTTTTATTAAAAGAGATGCTGAACATCGCCGACATCAATGGTTATAATGTGTACCAGGGCTGGTACAGGGGTAAGCATGAAAATATCGGCGAGTTTCTCGATACGATGTATGCGTACAATCCTGGCAAACCAATCATGCTGAGTGAGTATGGAGCAGGAAGCATAACAAATATTCATTCTTATCAGCCAACCCTGTTTGATTTCAGCGAAGAGTATCAAATCAATTTTCACGAATCGTACATAAAAGCGGGAAACACAAAGCCCTGGATGACCGGTTTTGCCATCTGGAATTTTATTGACTTTCAGCGAGACGGCCGGGAAGATGTGATTCCCAACATCAATAAAAAAGGAATGGTAACCACCGACCGGAAACCAAAAGATGTTTATTATTTCTATAAATCGCAATGGAGTAAAGAGCCATTTGTTTATATAACCGGAAAACATTGGACAGAAAGAATTGCTGCAACAGGAAATGACAGGAGTATTCAGATTCCAATGACTGTTTATTCCAATCAGTCAACATTGCAAATGATACAGGATGGAAATATCATCGGAACAAAGACATCTTCATCCGGAAAATTTGAGTGGAAAGTGAATGCATCTGCAGGTATTAACAGCTTTGTCTGTAAAACAACCGACGGAAAACTTACTGATGTATTACAAATCAATTATCAATTTATTGACACTGCTGCATTTTCGAAAAATACAAACTGGCAACAACTGAATTTTAATACCGGCCAGAGCCGCACTTTTTTTACCGATACAAAAAGTGATGAGCAATGGATGCCCGATAAACCCTACACAAAGGGATCCTGGGGTTTTGTTGGCGGAGAAATATGGAATAGCTGGCCGTCGGCAGCCTGGAACGGAATTCGGGAGGGTATTCACAAACCCATTGCCAATACTGATAATGAACCGTTGTTTCAAACTTTTGTACAGGGGTTAACTGCATGGAAAGCAGATGTGCCGGCTGGGAAATATAGAGTAACATTATTATTAAGTGAACCATTCACTCCGCAACAAAGAAAAAATGCAGAACGTGTTTTTGATATTTATCTGAATGGAAAATTGTGGCAACAACAAATGAATATTGAAAAAGAGTTTGGTATTCAATCTGCAGTTGTACTCATTAAAATAGTTGAAATAAAAACAGATGAATGGGTCAATATTGAATTCAGGAACAGTACCGGTAAAACTATTTTGAATGGCGTAAGCATTCGAAAACTATAATTGGAATTTTATGAAAAAAACATTTTTTATTTTTTGGGCATTACTATCCTTCAGCGGCCTTAATGCTCAAAAAGGCAAACAAAAGCCGATGAACATCATTTTTATTTTGTCCGATGATCATCGTTACGACTTTATGGGTTTTACCGGAGCAGTGCCTGGTTTAGAAACTCCCGGCATGGATAAAATGGCCAAAGAAGGCGCACATGTTAAAAACGCATTTGTTACAACAGCACTTTGTTCTCCAAGCAGGGCGTCTATTTTAACGGGCCAATATGCACACACGCATACCGTGGTAGATAACTCTGCTCCGCTGCCAAACAACCTTACATTCTATCCTCAGTATTTACATAAGAACGGATACAAAACAGCTTTCATGGGCAAATGGCATATGGGTAATACCGGCGATGCGCCACAACCGGGTTTTGATGAGTGGGTAAGTTTTGAAGGGCAGGGGCAATACTTTGGAAATACATTGAATGTAAATGGAAAAAAAGAAAAACTGGACAGCGATAATTATATCACCGACGAACTAACCAACCGTGCCGAAAAATGGATGAGCACTGTAAAGGATAAACCATTTGCCATGTATCTTTCTCACAAAGGAGTGCATGCCGAGTTTATGCCTGCTAAAAGACATGCAGGAAAATATAAAGACCTCCCGGTTATCAGTCCGCAATCTATGTACCTAACTGTCACCGACAGCAGCAAACAGTTTGGTGTGGTTACGCCGCCAAAAACAACGGTTAATTACAAGGACATTCCAAATTGGGTACGTAAGCAACGCTACAGCTGGCATGGTGTGGATTATATGTATCATGGCCAGATTCCTTTTAATGAATTCTATCATTTGTATCTCGAAACTTTACTGGCAGTTGATGAAAGTATTCAATCGGTTATTAAATGGGTGGAGGATAATGGCCTGAAAGAAAACACAATGATCGTTTACATGGGCGACAATGGATTCCTGTTTGGTGAACATGGATTGATTGATAAAAGAAATGCTTATGAAGAAAGTATGCGTGTGCCGATGTTGGTATGGGCGCCGGGTATGGTTAAAGCAGGTTCAGTAATTCCTCAAATGGTTTTGAATATTGACCTGGCGCCGACATTTTTAGAACTTGCAGGAGTTCCTAAGCCAACGCAAATGCAGGGGCAGTCTTTTCTGCCACTTTTAAAAGGAGAAAATATCGACTGGCGTGATAAAGTCTTTTACGAATATTACTGGGAGCAGGCATTTCCGCAAACGCCAACTACCTATGCCATACGAACAGATAAATACAAATACATCGCCTACAACGGCATCTGGGATATCAACGAATTGTATGATATTGAAAAAGATCCGTTTGAAATGAATAATCTCATACGCAATAAGGATATGGATAAGATTGGACTTAAACTGCGTGATGAATTATATGACTGGCTGGAAAAAACAAACGGATTACAGATACCTTTGAAAAAACAACAGGGAAGAAAGATTGATAATTTATACAGGAGCACTTATTAATTAACAGCTATGAAAAAAACGATCAGTTTTGTTTTTTTATTGATGACCATCTCATCGTTTCTCTTCGCACAGGATCTTAACCTGTTTCAAAAAAAATGGATGGTGCAAGGGGGCGATACTTTGCCTTATCGTGTATTGTTGCCTAAAGATTATGACAGTGCAAAAAAATACCCGGTAATCTTTTTTTTGCATGGTGCCGGTGAAAGGGGCCGGGATAATCAAAAGCAGCTGGTGCACGGTGCAAAATTATTTTTAAAAGACGATGTAAGGGAAAATTATAAAGCCATCGTTGTTTTTCCGCAATGCCCTGTTAACGATTACTGGGGAAACCTGCTGCGTTTGCATGGAGACAATGACAAAAGAACTTTTTATTTTTTAGAAGATGGTCCTCCCGGAAAATATATGGGATTGTTGCAGGAGCTTGTTAGTTATGTCCTTGAGAAGTACCCGTCGAAAAAAGACCAGGTATATGTGGGCGGGCTGTCAATGGGTGGTATGGGAACCTTTGAACTGGTAAGAAGAATGCCCAAAACCTTTGCAGCTGCTTTTCCTGTTTGCGGCGGAGCTAATCCGGCAACAGCAAAAAAACTAAAAAAAGTAAACTGGTGGGTATTTCATGGAGCCAAGGACGATGTGGTACCACCCCACCATTCCGAAAACATGGTGAATGCATTGAAAGCTGTGGGCGCTAAAGTAAAATTTACCCTCTATCCCAATGCCAATCACAACAGCTGGGACAGTGCTTTTGCCGAGCCGGATCTTTTATCCTGGCTTTTTACTCAACATAAATAATACATACAGGAATATGACCGAAACAAAAAACATCATTTTCGATCTTGGCGGCGTTTTACTTAATATAGATTTTCAAAAGAGTGTTACTGCTTTTAAAAAGCTGGGTGTAGAAAATTTTGATGAAATGTTTTCACAGTTTAAAGCCGATGAGCTTTTTGAAAAACTGGAAATTGGGAATATTTCCGAGCCCGATTTTTATGCAGCCATTAAGAAAAGAACAGCTGGAAACATTTCCGGTACTCAGATAGAAAGCGCCTGGAATGCCCTGCTCCTGGATTTCAGAACCGAAAGTCTGAAATTTCTGGAAAAGCTTTCAGCAAATTATAAACTCTATTTGCTGAGCAATACCAACAGCATTCACTTAAAATGTTTTAAACAATTATTTACAAGGGAAACCGGAAAACCTTCATTCGACAGTTATTTCATTAAAGCATGGTATTCTAATGAAATTGGTTTAAGAAAACCCAATGCAGATATCTTTGAATTTGTTTTGCAGGAAGAAAATATGCTGGCAGCAGAAACACTTTTTGTTGATGATACGTTGACAAATATTGAGACTGCAGCAAAACTGGGTTTTAAAACACATCACCTTTTACCAACAGAAAGAATTGAACTAATTCCTTATTTAACTTCCTCAAATTCAATATAATCTTCCCTTGCAGGCTTTGCTTCGCTTTCTTTTGGATTCGAATTAAATTGGTTGCCCTGCTGGTTCATGTGTTCATTCATCTTGCTTTGCATTTCACCCATTTTCCTGTTCACTTGTTTGGTCGTTCTGTAAACCGGAATGATAAAATCAAATATCAACTTATAAACAAGGTAAAACACCAGCAACTCTAATATTACTCTTATAAGGCCCATCCCACAAAGTTATTGATGAAACAAATGTAATCCTGTTAAAATTTGGTAATAGAATAAAGTTACTGATAAAAGGTATACACTTTTGCAATTACATAGGCTTTATACATATATATAGTGGACAAAGAACCAATTAAAGGGAACGGTAGAGCCGGTACAGTGCTTTTGTTGAACCAGAGTTGTTTTGTATGGCTCTTTGCACAGAGTAAAATAAATCATTAGTTTAAAATTATATAATCGTCAAATCTTAAACGGTTCCACAAATTTTAGGTATTTTTATTTTAGATTGCCTGCTTAAAGTGAAACGCTACATTCAATACGACGACAACGAACTGCTTTATCTGCTTACTCAAAATGATAAGGCGGCCTTTACCGAATTATACAACCGGTACTGGCAAAAATTGTATGCTTTAGCGTATAATCGCCTTAAAGAAACACAGACTGCTGAAGATATTGTACATGATGTAATGGTTGGTTTGTGGGCTTCCAGGGAGAAAATCAATATAGATTTATTAGAAAATTATCTGGCTACCGCCACTAAGTACGCAGTGCTTGGTAAATTTCGAAAAAAGGAAAGAGAAAGAAAGTTTCGAAATTCACTGCAACAAACGCAGGTTATAGAACTTTCAATAGAAGATAAACTGCAATACAAAAAAATACTGGAAGTTATTAAAAACGAAGTAGAACATCTGCCTGAAAGGTGCCGTTTAATTTTTAAATGCAGCCGGGAAGAAGGTAAGCCGGTAAAGCAAATTGCACAGGAATTGAACCTTTCTCCCAAAACGGTTGAAAATCAATTAACCAAGGCGATGAAACAACTTCGCCTTGCTACAAAAAGTTTTTTCCATTCCTTTTTTAGTTTTTTGTTTTAAAAATTTCAATTTATTTTTTGATTGAGTAGGGGAAGCCCCTTACTTGTTACACTTATTTATAAGATTGCTATGCAAATACCACAAAACATATTAATACTTATTGAGAAGTACCTGGCTGGCTCAGCTACGGATGAAGAAAGATCAATTGTCAATAAATGGTACCTATCATACCAGGATGAAAATATAGAAGTTGCCGGCAGTGATATAAGCAGTAAAGAAAAAACAGAGCTTCGTATTAAAGAGCGCCTGCTGGCAACCATTCGGGAAAATGAAAGCGAAAACAGAAAAGGAATAAACAAATGGTGGATGAGATCCGCCGCCGCTGTGCTATTGACAGGGCTGGCTGTTTATCTTTTTATAGCATCCGGTAATAAAAAACAAAATACTGCAGTAGCTGAAACCCCTGTTATACAAAAGGAAGAAATAATTCCGGGTGGTAATAAAGCTTTATTAAAACTGGCTGACGGTTCAACTATAATATTGGACAGCGCAGCGAACGGCTTACTCAGTCAGCAAGGCGGAATTAAAGTTCAGAAACTCAGCAACGGTCTGCTGGCTTATACCATAAACGGCAAACTGGTAACTGAAAACGACCAGGTATTTTATAATACAATCACCACTCCCCGTGGAGGACAATACCAGGTTACCTTATCAGATGGCACACAAGTCTGGTTGAATGCCGCCTCTTCTATTCGCTTCCCTGTAGTGTTTACAGGTACCGAACGAAAAGTAGAAATAACCGGCGAAGCTTACTTTGAAGTCGCAAAAAATAAAGCAATGCCATTCAAGGTAACGGCTGGTTCATCGGAAGTAGAAGTACTGGGAACTCATTTTAATATTAACAGCTATACAGATGAACCTTATATAAAAACAACCTTGCTTGAAGGATCAGTAAAAGTAACTGTACCTGCATCTGCAGCCGGGCAATCATCAAAGATTTTGCAATACGGTCAACAAACTGCTGTAAATAAAGAAGGAAAAATCAGTGTGCTGAATAATGCTGATCTGGAAGAAGCCGTTGCCTGGAAGAATGGCAGGTTTCAGTTTAAGAGCGCAGACCTGAAAACCATACTGCGGCAGATTTCAAGATGGTACGATGCAGATGTGGAGTACAGGGGGAATGTGAATATACATTTTACCGGTCAGCTTCCCCGTAATGATAATGTAAATAAAGTATTTGAAAAACTGGCATTAACCGGAGAAGTAAATTTTAAAGTTGAGGGTAAAAAGATAATTGTAACAAGATAGAAAATCAATCAAATGAAAAAAAATAATTGCTGTTTATTTCTATCGGGATAGCATGTATAAATACTCAATAAAAAACCGGATTCCGTTTGCGGCGAAATCCGGCAAAAAGCTGAGTTCAAAATAAATCAATCGGTGCGACTGTATATTTCTTAAACCCAAACAATACAAATTTATGTATTTAACTGCTCTTTGGAAACCTGATTTTAACAAAATCAGGTTTTCAACACAAACCAAAAAGGCTATGAAACTAATAACAGTTTTATTAATTGCCACCTGTCTTCAGATTAGTGCCAACGGTTTCTCTCAAAAAGTTACCATCAAAGCGAATAATATCTCTCTTCAAAAGGTTTTTGAAGAAATAAAAAAACAAACGGGCTACCAGTTTTTTTATGCCGATGAAGTGCTGTTGACGGCTCAAAAAGTTAGCCTGAATATTCGTGATGGAAGTATTAAAGAAGTGCTTGATGTATCTTTTAAAGACCAGCAATTAGGATATACTATTTCAGAAAATACCATCATCATAAAAAGGGTTATAAATGTACAAACAGTAAATGATCCACCCTCTCTGCCAGTTGTTACTTTTATTGATATAAGAGGAACGGTTACAGGCGAAAATGGACAACCTTTGCAAGGCGCTACAGTTTTAGTAAAGGGAAAATCAGTTGGAACAAAAACAGATGCAAACGGTAGCTTCAGTATCAATGCGGAGCCCAATACAGTTTTAATTATTTCCTACGTAGGATATGAAACCAGGGAAGTAAATGTGATAAACCTCAGTTCCATTGCTATACAGTTAGTACCGGCAATTGCTGTTGGCGAGCAAATAGTAGTCGTAGGCTACGGTACACAGAAAAAGAGTGATGTTAGTGGTGCTGTTTCAAAAGTGGATCTGGAAAAAGCGAAAGCAATACCTACTACTAATGTAGCAGAAATGATCCGTGGCCAGGCTGCAGGTGTACAGGTAACCCTGGGCTCTGCAAGGCCGGGTGGCACTTCCGATATATTAATCAGGGGAAGAAATTCAATCCGTGGGGGTAATGATCCATTGATTGTATTGGATGGTTTCCCAATTGAAAATATAAATGATGTAAACCCGGATGATATTGCTTCTATTGAGGTATTGAAAGATGCGGCTGCACAAGCCATCTATGGAGCAAGAGCCAGCAATGGAGTAGTACTGATTACAACCAAAAGAGGCAAAGTAGGTAAATTGAAAATTTCAGTAAACAATTATTTAACTACGCAAAAGCTTACTAAAAATTTCGACCTCTATTCGGCTGATGAATTTGCACAGCTTAGAAGAGAAGCCCGGCGTACAACCAATGCTGTGGTAGGTGGTGTGCAGCCTTATAGCCCCGATTCGGTAAATTTTGGCGGTACCACACAGGCGCTGGAGTATATCAACTTTGCTAAAGGGAATTACGCTGATTGGGAAAAAGAAGTATTGCAAACAGGGATCATCAATAGCCATACCATCACTATGACCGGCGGAACTGAAAATACAAAACTGTTCAGCAGTATTAATTTCTTTAATCAAAAAGGGTTGATACCTACAGCAGATTATAAGCGTGGTGCATTTAGAATCAACCTTGAGCAAAAAATAAATAACAGGGCAAGTATAGAAGCCAATTTAAACCTGTCGACTGATAAGCAACGGCTTGAAAGCAGTAATCTTGACTTTATTACTATTTCTCCTTTTGCAGGGCCTTATGACGATATGGGTAATCTTGTAAGGAATGTAGCAGGAACGAATGCAAGCAGTACAACCATTAATCCATTATGGAACATCAGAGAAGCTGATAATGATGTTAAAACAAATCTCTTTAATTTAAATCTTGTAGGAAATTATAAACTAACTAAAAACTTTTCGTATAAGCTGAATACTTTATTAAGCAGACGTTATACCGATCAGGGAATTTATATTTCCAGAATACATGGTTCCGGCGTTACTGATAATGGTCGTGCCAATGTGGTAAACAACCTTAGAGAAGAATACCTGATTGAAAACATTTTAAATTATAAAGGCCAGCTATCAGACAATCACCGTTTTGATGCTACCTTGGTACAATCCGTTAACCAGCGTAATACGTCCAGAACCGAATCGGAAGGCACCGGGTTTGGAAATGATATTTTGCGGTATGATGGTATCACCAATGCTTTGTTCTATAAAACGACGAGGATTGAAGAACAATACCGGTTAGCTTCATTGCTCGGACGGGTACGCTATACATTAATGGATAAATATCTTTTCACCTTTACTTCCCGTTATGACGGCGCATCGGTATTTGCAGAAAATAATAAGTGGGGCTTTTTTCCTGCAGGAGCAGTAGCCTGGCAAATGCATAAAGAGAAATTTTTGAGTAATGTAAAAGCAATCAGCTCTATGAAACTAAGAGTTAGTTACGGTGCAGTTGGTAATCAGTCACTGGATCCCTACACCACGCTTGGGGTTGTAGGCAATTACCCTTACATATTTAATGGAGCTCTCTTTTCGGGTTACCTGCCGGGTACACAGTTAAACAATCTGAATTTAAGCTGGGAAACTTCTACAACCTTAAATGCAGGGTTAGATTTTGGCTTATTTAAAAACCGGGTGACAGGTTCTGTTGATTATTTTAATACCCGTACAACTGATTTATTAACCGATATTTCTTTATCAGGTATTGGCGGATACACTAATACGATAACCAACGGTGGCGAAACAAAAAATCATGGCCTTGAATTATTGCTGAGCGGAAACATTATCCGGAACAATGATTTTAACTGGAATGTTACTACAGCCTACACCCGTTACAGAAATGAAATTGTAAAAACAGGAGTAGTGGGTGTTGATGGTGAACAAAAAAATGATTTAGGAAGAGGTCGTTATGTTGGCCAGCCCATTAATAATATACGTACTTATCTTTTTGATGGTATTTTTCAAACCGATGATGAAGCGAAAAACTCTGCACAGGGAACGTTGGGTGGAACCGTTACACCTTTCCAAAACCCAACAAACCTTGTAGCAGGCGCAATTAAATTAAAAGATACAAATGGCGATGGTGTAATAAATGACAATGACCAGGTAATAGTAGCAACTGATCCTAAATGGTTCTCTTCTATTTCAACCACATTGTCATACAAAAGTTTTGACCTCCTGGCAGATTTATATATAGTGCAGGGCACCATGAAAATAAATCCTTATCTCTCTTCCTTTAATGAAGGAGGTACTATACAAAGTGTTCGTAATGGCATTAAGGTTGATTACTGGACGCCTGAAAATCCTTCATCTACTTTCCCCAGGCCAAACTATAGTGCTGCCCCGCCGAATATAAGTGTGTTAGGCTTGAGGGAGTCTTCTTATGTAAGGCTAAGAACACTTTCATTAGGTTATAATATGGAGAACAGCTTGATAGACAAAATGAAGTTAAGCAGTTTGAGAGTTTATATCACCGCATCAAACTTATTTACCATTACCAAGTATAAATCATACAGTCCCGAAAATAACCCGAATCAGTTTCCGGATACAAAGTCTTTTACATTTGGTTTAAATGTTGGTCTGTAAAACGTATAATTATAAAAAATTTAAGTATGAAACTTTATAATAAAAAACAGAATATATGCCTGGCGCTGCTTTTCATAATTGTGCCATTTACTTCCTGTAAAAAATTCTTAACGGAGAATCCCACTACACAGTTTACAGCTGAATTTGTTTACAATACTCCGGAAGGACTCGAATCGGCTGTTGTTGGATTATATAATCTGCAACGGGATTTTTGGCAGAAAGTAAATACTAATAATGGGTCAGACCCGATTGTGGTCGATTCGAGAGATGATCTTACTGTTCCCAGGGGTGGCGAAATATCAAACTATGGCAGAATGAGCAGTGGCACCCGGCCCGATAATAGTGGTGTATTCGGCAACTACTGGAGAACTTACTACAGGATTATTGACAGGGCAAATGGAATAATAAAAGCTGCAGAAACCATTAATGGAATGGAGGAAGACCGCAGAACCAAAGTACTTGCCGAAGCAAAATTTTTCAGGGCAAATGCTGTATTTACCTTGTATAAACTATTCAATAATATTTATGTAACCACTGAGCCTACTACTCCTGAAAATGCTATGAATATTGTTTTGAATAAAACACCGGAGGCAGATATTTATAAATTGATAAACGATGATCTTACTTATGCCATAGCAAATCTTTCAATGACAACGGCTGACTTTGGCAGGATAACACAGGCCACTGCCCGCCACGTAAAAGCAGAAGTAGCTTTATGGCAACAAAACTGGGCCGAAGCAAAGTTGCAGTCAGAGACAGTACTTAGCTCAGGAGCTTATAGCCTGGTATCTTCAACAGCTGGAGTTTTTGCAGGCGACCTGAAAAATTCTGAAACTTTATGGGCTTTGCAGAGCAAACAAGGAGTAGATGGAGCGGTTATTAAAATCAACTTTAACCTAATGCCTAATTATGCAGAACTGATACCGGGTTCTAAGTATTCAATAGAGCAAGGCGGCCGTGGCTTTGGCTGGCTCACATTGAATAATTATCTGCGTAATTTATTAAACGCCTATTCTACAGATACAAGGATTAAAGGAACTTACTATGTGCAGGATTACCTTTACAACGATCCGGTTACAGTTCCCAACCAGGCTCTGCTGGGCACTAAAATAGTACATGCCCAATGGCAGGAGTTTGCAGCTACTTCAGCAAACCGGAATTTTTGGTTTATCCGGCTGAATGCAGGCTGCAAAAAATATTTTCCGGATAATGGAATACCTACTCAGGACAACCAATATAAAAATATTATGTTGGCACGTCTGGCAGAAACATTTTTATTTGCTTCTGAAGCCAACTTAATGCTGAATAATATTGGCGTATTGGCCGACGGCCCTTTATCAGGTACTGCATTGGGTCAGTTAAATGCTGTAAGATCAAGGGCAGGTATTCCTAAAATTTCTGTCATTACTTTAGATTCCATTCTGAATGAGCAAGCCAAAGAACTGGCTTTTGAGGGACGTAGAATGTATATGTTAAAAAGAACGGGACGACTTTATTCTTATATAATTGACCATGCCGGGTATGGTATGGCTGGTGATCTGAGTGTAGAAAACTCAACAGCTGGCGGGGCTAACAATACCCCGGCAAAACCATTGCCGTATAGAAATGATGCAAGAAGAAATATGAAACCGCATATGGTAAACTGGCCGATTCCATTGAGTGAAATAAACCTGTTAGGGCCCAGTTACCCGCAGAATACAGGGTATTAATATTTTTCATGTAGCAAGTAAGCGTTAGAATGAGGGTTGTTTTGGGAAGCTTAGGCAAACCTTAACAACCTTTGTTTTTATGTTACCGGCAAAATATATTAGTTTTTAAAATTATTATAATGATGAAAGAAGATAAAAGGTTAATGTATTTACTATTACTGGGTTCTTTTTTTATTTCCTGCAGTTCCGGTCGAATAATTACAGCCAAACAGGTTTCATTTTCTGAAAACATAGTGGTAGCCCATCGTGGAGCATGGAAAAAAAATAACCTGCCGGAAAATTCAATTGCTTCTTTGAAAGAAGCCATCAGGTTAAAATGTACAGGTTCTGAATTTGATGTACGGATGACGGTTGATGACTCTTTGATTGTAAATCATGATCCGCATTATAATAAACTGCTGATTGAGCAAAAAACATACGCCGAGTTGGAGAAATTCAAACTTGCTAATGGAGAAAAGCTGCCTACACTAAGGGAATACATACTGGCCGGGACAGAAAACAATACCGCAACACAGTTAGTTTGCGAAATAAAACCATCTGCAACAAAAGAAAGGGGAAAGATAATTGCCGAAAAAACATATCAGCTAATTAATGAACTTAATGTACAGCATATGGTCGGGTACATAAGTTTTGATTACGACATACTAAAAAAACTGGTTGAACTAAATCCACGTCTGTCTACACAATACCTGGAGGGGAATAAATCACCGGAACAGGTAAAAGCTGACGGCATTACAGGGGTAGATTACCATTTTAATTATTTTAAATCGCATCCTGAATGGATTACAAGTGCAAAGCAAAATAATGTTACGCTGAATGTATGGACAGTAAACAGTGCAGAAGATATGGATTGGCTTATAGCAAACGAATTTGATTTTATTACAACTAATGAACCGGAATTGCTTTTTGAAAGAATAAAAAAACATCCAACAGCGGCAGGATGGAAATTAAAATGGAGCGAAGAATTTAATTACAAAGGTCTGCCCGATAGCACTATCTGGAATTATGCTGAAGGCGGAAACGGATATGGCAATGGGGAATTACAGTATTACACAAAAGCAGATACCAATAATGCAATTGTAAAAAACGGAAAATTATTTATTACAGCATTAAAGGAAACCAGGGATAAAAATAAATACACTTCTGCAAGACTCTTTTCAAAGGGTAAGGCTGAGTTTAAATACGGAAGAATTGAAATAAGCGCAAAGCTTCCTGCCGGGCGAGGCACATGGCCGGCAATATGGATGTTGGGAAGTAACCATCCGGCAGTAAACTGGCCGGAATGTGGGGAGATAGACATTATGGAACATGTAGGATACGAACGGGACAGTATTTATGGTACTATTCATTCAAAATCATACAACCATTTAATAGGTACACAGAAAACCAAAGCAATTTATCTGGGTAATCCATATAAAGCATTCAATACTTATTCAATTGAATGGACGCCGGAGAAAATTGATTTCCTTGTGAATGATGTTGTATATAATCGTATTACAAACGAACATCTCTCTGCTGCAGAATGGCCGTTCGATCAGCCTTTCTATTTAATTCTGAACCTTGCTATTGGTGGTAGTTGGGGAGGACAGAAAGGAATAGACGAAAATATTTTTCCTGTAACAATGGAAGTAGATTATGTAAGAGTATTCGAAAAATAATAACAACTTTTTCAAATTAAAAAGAGGTGCTGCTATGATAAAGTATTTTGTTTTCCTGTCACTTTTTTTTGTTAGCTGTGCTAATAAATTAACAAAAACAGAAACTTCAAACTCAAAGAAGCCAAATATATTATTGATAGTAATTGATGATTTGGGCTATGCTGACTTTGATCCTTTCAATAATCTCGGTACTAAAGTTTCAACACCTAACATGAACAGGATTGCTGAAGCAGGCAGAATTTTTACACAAGCTTACACGACGGCTCCTGTATGCAGCCCTTCCCGTGCAGGAATATTAACTGGGAAAAATCAATTTCGTTGGGATAAGCCTGCCGGTTGGGGGCCTGGTTTGCCTGACAGTGTAAAAACGATTGCAGAATATCTGAAAGAAGCCGGGTATGCAACAGCCCGTATCGGAAAAAATGATTTGGGAAGAAATTTTCACAAGAACAATGTGAGAGAATATCCTTTACTCCATGGCTATGATGAGTTTCTTGGTTTTAATGCGCATGCCCACGATTACTGGCTAAACTCACAAAGCATAAAAGACAGAACGCCAGATCCCAATGGTACCAGTGCTGCGCTTGGGCCAATGATGCACAATATGGGAGAAAAAAGTTATGAGGAAGGATACTTGACAGATATTTTTACAAATGAAGCTATAAAGTATCTGGAACAAAAAAGGGCATCTCCTTTCTTTCTTACACTTGCTTATAGTTCAGTTCATCATCTTATTCACGAAGTGCCGGAAAAGTATCTGAAGAAATATGATGTGAAAGCTATTCCTAATTACAATCCGGATAATAAAGAAGCGTATGGTAAACACCCTGTCGGTTCTTATGCTGCCTATTATGATAAATATTCCCGTATGGGAGATATTGGTGATGAGGATATGAGAAAATATTATCTGGCTAATCTTAATTGTCTGGATGATAATATTGGCCGCCTCCTTGATGCCTTGAACAAACAGGGATTGGATAAGGAAACAATTATCATTTTTATTTCTGATAATGGTGGTGAACCATTAACTGGTGCTAACAATGCACCGCTAACTGCCGGTAAGTATTCTTTATGGGAAGGCGGAATAAGAGTACCGATGGCAATCGTATGGCCGGGAAAAATCAAAGCCGGAGAAGTAGAAACAAGAAATGTATCAGCCAATGATATCTTACCTACAGCTGTAGCTGCAGCGGGTATTCAGTTAAAAGATTCAACATTGGACGGAATCAGTCTCCTTAACCCAAATACAAACCGTCTGTTTGTATGGAAATGGCAAAAAACATGGGCAGTTCGTCTGGGTGATTGGAAACTTACCAATACAAATGAAGATCATTGGAAAAGCAGGCCTTCGGCACAGTATATTAAACCGATACTGAATGACTTTTCGTTAAAACTATTTGACCTTTCCAAAGATCCGGGAGAAAGAATAAACCTTGCAGAAAAATACCCCGAAAAAGTAAAGGAATTACAGACTGCTTTTGATAATTGGTGCAAAATGAATATTGGAAAATATTAAGCTATACTGATATGGGGTATTTCAGCTAAGTAAACGCTATATAGTCTTAGCTGCCTGGTTTTTGAAACCTTTTCAGTTGGTTGAGCAATGCACTTTTGGCGGTTTATGTGTTCATTCATACGGTTTTGCTACTCACTCATTTAGATATTTACCTGTTTGGTGGTTTTATAAACATGAGTAGTGACGTTAAATACCAGCTTGCGGGCAAATAAAATAACAATGGCTCCGTAAAACTGAAAAACTTTATACATTTTGGCAATTACAGGGGCTTTAT
>Ga0138256_10000107_pt1 | contig 97112 bp, 95 predicted proteins | sample KNB2016incub_MG_FD_105486 | JGI IMG/M metagenome (GOLD analysis project Ga0138256, IMG submission 105486) | Active sludge microbial communities from wastewater in Klosterneuburg, Austria - KNB2014incub_MG | ecosystem: Engineered > WWTP > Activated sludge > Unclassified | place: Austria... | reverse complement strand
TTACAAAAAAATATTTCACAAAAAAAATTTTGTTGCAATTAAAAAGCATCTATATTTGTCCCACTTAAAAAATTCAAAAAAAATTATCATGAACAAAGCTGAATTAATTTCAAAACTTGCTGATGACGCAGGTATTACAAAAACACAGGCAAATGCTGCTTTAGATTCTTTCGTAGCTGCAGTTACTAAAACTTTAAAAGGTGGCGGTAAGGTTACATTGGTAGGATTTGGTACTTTCTCTGTTTCAAAAAGAGCTGCCCGTAACGGCCGCAACCCTCAAACAGGTGCTGTTATTAAAATTAAAGCGAAGAAAGTTGCTAAATTTAAAGCCGGTAAAGAATTATCAGCTAAAATGTAATTTTGTATCAACCACACCTGTCTGCCGACAGGCAGGTTAAAAAGCAAGGTGCTGATGTACCTTGCTTTTTTTGTAAAAATTTATTTACTAATCAAAAAAATAAAACGCACTTATTATGGGACGTGGCGATATCAAAACAAAAAAAGGAAAAATTTTCAGTGGTTCTTTTGGCAAAACCAGGCCGGCTAAACCTGCAAAAAAAGTAGTGGTAGCAAAGAAGAAAGCGACAGCTAAGAAAAAAGTATAATTTACAAATAGTCATTGGTCATTAAGCTATTTGTCATTTATGAACGATTTAAAATGTCTCAATGGCCAATGACTATCATTAAGGCGCCAGCCTTTCAATAATCCAGCTGCCTTCCTTTAAAGAATACCGGATACGGTCGTGGAGCCGGTTGGGGCGTCCCTGCCAGAACTCAATAACGCCGGGTAAAACAGTATATCCTCCCCAATGTGGCGGCCTTGCTATATTTCCATCGGCAAACTGCTGCTGATACTTTACATTATTCTCTTCAACAACTTCCCTTGATGTAATAACTTTACTCTGGGGCGATGCCCAGGCTCCGATCCTGCTTCCTTCCGGTCTCGAATTAAAATATTCATCGCTTGCTGCTGCACTTATCTTTTTCACTGTTCCGGAAATCCTGACCTGCCTTTCCAGTTCTTTCCAGAAAAACACCAGGCATGCATTCGGGTTTTCGTCAAGATCATTACCCTTATGACTGTTGTAGTTGGTAAAAAACACAAAGCCTTCTTCCGATACAGACTTTAACAACACAATCCTGGCCGACGGGATTCCTTTTGCAGATGCTGTTGCTAAAGTCATCGCATTTACTTCATCCAGTTCACTTGCAACTGCATCATCCCACCATTTATTAAATTGCCTGAAAGGATCAGTGTCAACATCTTTTTCAAATAAAGATTTCATCTGGTATTCCTTTCTTATATCTGCTATGCTTTTACTCATGTACATTTTATTTTCAGTTGCAAAATTCATCTAATTAATTCAAACAAAAAAGCATCCGGTAAAAAGGATGCTTAGCTACATAATAAGTAAATGAATACCTATCCAAGCAGGCCGGTCGCTGCAGCAGTTATGCCCATTGCAGCAAATAAAATGGCTCCCAGGATGGCTATCAGGACAAAATAGATAACAAGCCAGATCAGGAACACCACGATCATGTAAACAATTTTTTTATCCTCGGGTGTTTTTTTCATGGGGCCAATACCCAGGTACATAAGATAAATACCATATGCCAAAGCAGCCAATGATATCAGCATTCCCACAAAAGGAAGAAACGACAACAGGCTTCCTACATAAAACGGCGTAAAGGCATAGGCCACTAATTGTGCCGACCGTCCCATGTTTTTTTCTGAATCAAAACTTGGGGCAAGCATATCAACAATAATAACTGATACAAAAAAAGACACTGCAGTTGACACTAAAGTAATAACAGCAGTAATAATAAAAAACATAATGCCTGCAGTTCCTGCAAAAAACAATCCTTTTAATAATGAACCCAGCGCTGCAACAACAGCAAGTGGTATAACATAAGCCATTAATAATGACTGTGGGGTTGCTGTTTCTGTACGAACAACATCCCATTCGGTTTTGGGGCTTAGTAAAATATTTTTTACTCTTTCAATAATATTCATGTGCAATAAGTTTTAGAGGAGTAAATTAGAAAACAGTCAGCAGTAATGCAACTTTAGCCGTGTTTTTACGGGAAGATAATTTACAGGTTGAATTCCCGTAAATATTTTTGAGATTCCAGGGTTACTAATTTGCTTTTAAGTTCATCACGTTCACTTACAGTAATTTCAAGCTGGCTTTCCAGTTCACCAATCCGGGTGGCAATCATTTGTAATTGCAGGTTTCTTTCATTTACTGCTGCCAGCTGCTTTTTTATATCGGTAAACTGGCTTTGCAAATAGGCATACTGCTTACCCAGTTGATTGCATTGTTGCTGTAGCCTTGCTGCTTCAGTAAGTTCCTGCTGCAGTTCAATTTCTCTTTCCTCGGCACCAAGGGCCTGCTGTTGTTTTTCACTCAAACGGTTTTGAATACTTTCGATTTCGCCTAACTGGCCATCTAATTTGCTCTGTAGCGCAACAGCTTCTGAAACGGCTTTCCTCAATAAATTCAGTTCCTCTTCCCTTTCATTAAGTACCTGGTTAACATCATCCAATTGCACCTGCAAACTTTCATTTGCCGAAACAATGCGGTTTATCTGGTCCTTAGAAAACATAATACTACAGCTGTTTTAGGTAGAAGAGCCTGTAAATTAAGGCTTCAGGACTTAAAAATAAGAAAACCAGCCGTTTTTTGTACCTTTTAAGCAATAATCTTCTCCGGGGCAGCGTATAGACAGGTCAGGGTATCTTCACACTATAAAAGCCCTGTGTAAACTAGTTATCATTGACGGAAGACGAACTCATACGTGGATGTTTAAAGGGTGATGGTTCCTGTCAGAAGGAAATATTTCACCGCTTCGCCGGGCGTATGCTTGGTGTCTGTCATCGCTATGCCCGTAATGGTGGAGATGCCGAAGATATATTACAGGACGCTTTTATAAAGGTATTTGCCAAGATCTATCAATTTAAATTTGAAGGTTCTTTTGAAGGCTGGATACGCAGAATAGTGGTAAATACAGCGCTTAAAAAGTATTCGCTGCGCCGCTATGAAAAAGAAGTAAGCGGTTATGAGATAAGTGACAGGGATGAAAGTGGTATGGAACCTTCGGCCTATGCTCATTTAACGGAAAAGGAATTACTGGATCTCATAAACAATTTACCGGACGGATACAGGCTGGTTTTTAATTTATATGTGATAGAAGGATACCAGCATGATGAAATAGCAGAGATGCTGGGCATTCAATCGGGCACAAGCAGGAGCCAGCTGGTAAAAGCCCGGACTATGTTGCAGAAACAAATTATACAATTACAAAAAGTTGCGGTATGAACAATAACCAGCAGTTTGATAACCATATAAAGGAGCAGTTTAACAGCTACTCGCCTGATGTACACCCACGCATTTGGGAAAATATTATTGCCGAGCAGGATAAAAGAAGACCTGTTGGTTTTTGGTTTTCACTTTATAACAGCAACAGTGGCAAAGCATTGATTTTAGGTTTAATACTAGTGTTGAGTACCGGGGGTGCATGGCTTTATTTCAATAATAACAATGCTGCTGCAGGAAAACAATCCATTTCAAAAACAGATAATAACAATACAAACAGCAGTAGTAACGAATTACCCGGTAATAATAACAGTCTTGACTTAAACAGTACAGGGTCAATTTCCGGCGAAGAGAACAATACAACTACAAACGTAAATGATGCTTTGTCAACAACAGGATCAGCAAAAATAAATATAGTTTCTCCTTCGCTGCAACCGGTAGATGAAGATAATAACGCAGGAACTGTTAAACCTGCTGCCGGTAGAAGATATAGCGGAGCAGGAGGATTATTAAATATCAAAACCCAGTCTCCGGGATTATCAGATGAGGGCGATGATTTTGCAGGGCAGGGTACATTACTTGGAAGACTGACATTCAGTGTACAGAAAATTTCAGCAAAGCAAAAAGAAAAAAAGCAATCGACCATTTCTTTCAGCCCGGTTGTTTATTTACCCGACTGCCCCGGCTTTGAAAACGATGCGGCCGGCAATAAAAAATATTTTGAATTTTATGCGGGGCCCGATTATGCATTTAAGAGTTTAACTGATACCGGAAATTCTGCCTACCTGCAAAAAAGAAAAGAAAGCACAAAATTCAGCTCCGGCTACAGTGCCGGCATCCGGTACACCAAAGTTTTTAATAACTCTATGAGTGTTCGTGGAGGTATTAATTACAGCCAGATAAATGAAAAATTCAAATTTACACAGGGTAACCTCATTCAGATAACCTATATCATTAATGCAGCCGGTGATACCATCGGCAGTTATACAACAACAGGTACAAGGTATAAAACCACCGTCAACAGGTTTCGCAGCATTGACATACCGGTATCTGTTGGTTACGAACTGGGTAATGGAAAATTACATGCCAACATCAATGTCGGCGTTATCGTAAATGTTTACAGCTGGCAAAGGGGTGATGTTTTAGATACCGCATACCAGCCGGTAAATATCACTACCGGAAAAAATGCTTCGCCTTATGGATTTAAAACAAATGTTGGCGCAGGTTTTATAGGAGCCATATCGGTTTATTATAAACTGAATGACAGACTTCACCTGATGGCTGAACCCTATTTCCGGTACAACCTTTCGCAAATGAATAAAGAGAATATTACACTAAGACAAAAATATCATACTGCCGGCCTCAGGTTAGGAATCAGGCTTGATATAAAATAACAGGCAGCATAAATTACAAATGAAGTATCTGATAATGGTACATACTATAAAAACATTAAAGCGATGAACAAAAAAATAATCATACTTGTATTAATTTCGGCAGGGCTTTTCTTAAATGCCTGTCAGAAAAATACGGATATTTTTATTCCGGACCCTGGTCAGCAAAACGGGCCTGATACAGCATGGCATAACACAGTTACGCCTGCCATGCCCGTTTCGGATCTTAAGGGTAATTTATTGATTGCTACACATATTGACAGCATTGAAGTGAATGCCAATATTGCCAGTGTACTGACCCCTTCCGGATTACAGGTTAGCTTTCCGCCAAACAGCTGCGTAAATACACTTGGGCAAACCATAAGCGGTAAAGTAAAAGTTGAGTTGCTGCTGATAAAAAAGAAAGGCGATATGATACGTATGGCAAAACCAACCACATCGCATGACAGGTTATTGGTTTCGGGCGGAGAGATTTTTATCCGGTTAAAAAAAGACGGGGTGGATGTAAAACTGGCAGCAAATGCAAAAATAAATATCCGCTATTCAGATATTCCGATCAACCCTTTAATGCAGTTTTTTGTGGGCGATGATTCCAATACAGAAAGATTTACCTGGTTACCAAACCCCGATACTTTAAATAATAAGATTCTTGCAGGAACTCAGGCCTATGAGATCATTACCAACAGGCTTAACTGGATAAACTGTGATTATTTTTATGATACCACCGGGATAGGTTTGGTAAATGTTTCGGCAGAGCTTGCTCCGTATTTTACAAATGGCAACACGGTTGCTTATACAGTCTTTAAAGATTTCCGTTCGGTTGTTGGCATGTACGGTAATGCAAATACCAGGAGGTTCAGCAGCGGCAAACTGCCTGTGGGTAAAACAATAACAGTTGTTGTTATTTCAAAACAGGGTAATGATTATTATTTAGGGTTTGAAAGCGCTGTTACACTGGCCCCTACAAGCGGAGCAGGTACCCAGCCTGTACATATAACACCGGTTAAAAGATCTTTATCGGATATACTGTATTATTTAAACACACTGTAGTTCTGAAACAAACAAAAAACCGGCTGCATGAATTCATGCAGCCGGTTTTTATTTATAAGATCAATACAGTTTTTAAGTAACCAATGTGCCCACTTTCTCACCCGTAACTACTTTTAAAAGGTTACCTGATGTATTCATGTCAAAAACAACTATGGGCAGGTTGTTTTCCATACATAAAGTAAATGCAGTCATATCCATTACTTTCAGGTTTCTTTGAATACAGTCTCCAAAAGAGATGGTTTCAAATTTTGTTGCCGTCGGATCTTTTTCAGGATCGGCTGAATAGATTCCGTTAACCCGGGTCCCTTTCAAAATCACATCGGCTTTAATTTCTATTGCCCGCAATGATCCCGCTGTATCTGTAGTAAAGTAAGGATTACCTGTACCGGCACCAAAAATCACCACCCTGCCTTTCTCCAGGTGCCGCATGGCACGCCTGCGGATATAGGGTTCTGCAATCTGTTCCATTTTAATAGCACTTTGCAACCGGGTATAGATACCTGCTTTTTCCAGTCCGCTTTGCAGGGCCATTCCGTTAATAACTGTAGCCAGCATGCCCATATAATCTCCCTGGGCCCTTTCAATACCACTTTCAGCTTCATTCATGCCACGGTAAATATTACCACCGCCAATAACAATAGCCACCTGTACTCCTAACTCTGTAATTGACTTTATATCCTGGGCATAGCGTGAAATAACCTCACTGTCTAAACCAAAATTTTTATCGCCCATTAAAGATTCGCCGGAGAGTTTGAGAAGAATTCGTTTGTACTTAGGAAGCATTTGCTGTAGTTATTTTTTGCGAAGATATATTTTTATAGCCGTTTAACTGCCTTTATGGAATACATCATGGGCATTTTTTCTCCCATGCCCTTTATTCGCCACATACCATCATCTCCCTGTTCCAGGTTACTGAAACAATTATAGGGCGAATATGGAAATTCATTAAACAGCTTAATCTGCATATTGTGTTTAATCAATGCATTGATGATCTCTGAAAAAGGATGATTCCATCCGTGTTCGATCGATTTTATCGGCGCAGTCCTGTCGGAATAGGTACCCGAGATCTCTTCTGTTATTACTTCGGTATTAAAATAATTGTATTTAACCTTTTCTAAATTATCATCCATCATCCAGAGTGCAGGATGAAAATCGGCAATGTAAAAAGTGCCGCCGGGTTTTAAGAAGTACGCAATAATTTCGGCCCATTTATCCAGGTCGGGCAGCCAGCCGATGGTGCCGTAGGAGGTGAAGACAATATCAAAGCCAGCCTCCCCAAACCCCTCCAAAGGAGGGGCTTTGAAAGAGTCTGCTAAATCATAGATGTTTGCACAAATAAAATTTGCTTTCAGCTTTAATTCAGCATTTATTTCTTTGGCAAGTTTAATTGCTTCATCACTTAAATCAACACCCACACAAGTTGCGCCTTCCCTGGCCCAGCTCATTGTGTCCATTCCAAAATGGCATTGCAGGTGGAGCAAGCTTTTACCTTTTACATCAGCAACTTCCTCCAGTTCAATTTTGTTCAAAGATGATTTGCCTTTTTTAAAAGATTCCAGGTCATAAAAATCAGAATCCTTATGCACCGCCGTACGTTTGTTCCAGGATTGTTTATTTTCTTCGAAATAAGATTGATAGTTTTCCATCTTTTAAATTTACAGTTAATAAATAAATCTGAAGCTGGCTGATAAAAAAACAACCTTATAAAATTAATTATAAGGTTGCAGTTAAATTATATTGAAAGCATTATCCTAATGCCACTCTTTTAAAATCAGTAACCTTCAGTTCAGCATCAATACTCTTCAGGTAATCGGCAACAGACTTGCTGTTATCTTTTACAAAGGCCTGCGCCATTAAAGTATTTTCCTTAAAGAATTTATTTACTTTACCTAAGGCAATCTTCTCAGCCATTTCAGCCGGTTTACCTTCAGCTTTTATTTGCTCGATTGCAATTTCCTTTTCCCTTGCAATGGTTTCGGGAGAAATAGAAGTTTCATCAACCGCCAAAGGATTCATAGCTGCAATCTGCATCGCCACATCTTTACCAGCATCAGCAGCTTCTTTGGTCATGGATACCAGAACACCCATGCGGTTTGCACCATGTATATAAGAAGCTACATAAGGAGCTTCTACCCTTTCAAATTTTGAAACGGCAATTTTTTCACCGATGGCTGCAAGTTTATCATTAATTAATTCCGCCACTGTTGAACCGTTAACGGCAACGCCATTCAATTCCTCTGCAGTCTTTACATTATTTGCAATGGCTGCATCTGCAATTGATTGTGCAAAGGCAACAAAGTCTGCATTCTTGCTCACGAAATCAGTTTCGCAGCTGATGCAAAGAACGATACCGCTTTTATTATCAGCAGTTGTTTGTGCAATCACCACTCCTTCTTTAGCTTCACGGTCGCTGCGCTTGGCGGCAACTTTTTGTCCCTGCTTACGCAACCAGTCAATAGCTGCTTCAAAATCGCCGTTGCTTTCTGTTAATGCTTTACGGCAATCTAACATACCTGCTCCGGTAGTCTGACGTAATTTATTGATGTCTGCTGCTGTTATTGTAACACTCATGTTTAAAATATTTTAGTCTGCATAAATGCAGTAGTTAATAATCGTTGAATAAAGAACTCCTGTACAAGAGTGCGACGCCAATGAAGTTGATCAGATATAAAATGTTTGGTTCATAAAAAACACAACCTGCATTCTTCGCTACTATCTTCTACATGTCTCTCTCCCTTTGGGGAGAGGATAGGTGAGGGGGCCTTTATCTTGCTCCGCCGCCACCTGCCGGCCTTCTTCCACCCTGGCCCGGACCTGCTACACGACGCTTAGGCTGACCAGAAGCACCTCTTCCGCCACCACGCTTATTTCTGTCATCACCGCCATCTGCCTTTGATTCAAATCTTGCTGCTTTTGCTTCAGCACTTTCTTCTGCATCGTTTTGATCTTCTTCATCTTTATTTGCCTGCCGCTCCTGTAAACCTTCTGCAATAGCAGCGGTTAAATAATTAATTATAATAGCAATTGATTTGGTGGCATCGTCATTTGCCGGAATGGCAAAATCAATCTTATTAGGATCGCAGTTGGTATCTACCATACCAAATGTACTGATGCTTAATTTCCTTGCTTCGGCAAGTGCAATATGCTCATGGCCTATATCTACCATTAATATAGCGGCAGGTACCCGGCTTATCTGGGCAATACCGCCCAGTACTTTTTCCATTTTATCCTTATCACGTGTAAGGGTAAGGCGTTCTTTTTTAGTTAAGCTTTCTGCACTTCCGTCGGCAAGCATCTTTTCAATGCTCTGCATTTTTTTAACACTCTTACGAACGGTGTTGAAGTTGGTAAGCATACCACCCAGCCAGCGCTCGGTAACAAAAGGCATGTTTACACGCCTGGCGCAATCACTTACGATTTCCTTAGCCTGTTTTTTTGTAGCCACAAACATGATCTTTTTACCACTGCGTGCAATTGCTTTTAAAGCAGCTGCTGATTCCTGCAAACCTTCTACGGTTTTGTTCAGGTCGATGATGTGAATGCCTTTCTTTTCAGCAAAGATGTAAGGCAGCATCTTAGGGTTCCACTTTTTCTTTAAATGTCCAAAGTGTACACCTGCTTCTAAAAGTTGCTGTTGTAAGGAAGTATTTTCCATTGTTTATTATTAATGTTGTTATAATTATTATTACTGTTAAGCTGCAAGTTTCAAGCTGCAAGGGCGAAGCATAATACCTTGTCCCTTGTGGCTGATAGCTTGCGGCTTCTGATTAACGTTTAGAGAACTGAAAGCTCTTTCTTGCTTTTTTACGGCCTGGCTTCTTACGCTCAACAGCACGTGGGTCACGCTTAAGTAAACCTGCTGCTTTTAAAGCCGGACGGTAATCGGCACTAACTTCAATCAATGCACGGGCAATGCCCAGCTTTGCTGCTTCTGCCTGTCCTTTTACACCACCACCGGTAGCATTTATCACGACATCATACTTATCAGCAGATTGAACTGTTTTTAATGGTGCCTCTAACTGGTTCTGTAAATAAACCAACGGGAAATACACTTTATAGTCTTTGCCGTTAACGGTAATCTTTCCGTCTCCTTTCGAAAGGAAAATACGGGTTACAGCTTCTTTCCTGCGGCCGACTGCGTTTGTTTGCTTATCCATTTTTATTTTAGCTTTTAGCTGTGAGCAATGAGCTTCGAGCCCGAAGCTCATTGCTCACAGCCCATGGCTGTTTTTTTAAAATTTTAATTCTTTTGGTTGTTGTGCTCCGTGCGGATGCTCAGCACCCTGGTACACAAATAATTTTTTATACATCTGGCGGCCCAAACGGTTTTTAGGCAGCATGCCTTTGATCGCTCTTTCAATCAGCACTTCGGGCCTGCGCCTTAACAGGTTTTCTGCTGTTTCTTCTTTACGGCCACCGGGGTAACCACTGAAAGTATCATAAACCTTGTCGGCCATTTTATTACCGGTAAGTTTTACTTTTTCGCAATTAGTAACAATGATAAAGTCGCCGCAATCAACATGTGGCGTGTAGTAAGCTTTATTCTTACCACGAAGAACTGCCGCAATACGGGCACACATACGACCAACGGTTTGATTAGTACCATCAACAACGTACCAATTACGCTGCACGGTAGCCTCGTTCGCATGTTTTGTAGTGAAATGTAATTTGCTCATTATTTATTTTTTAAGTTTTACCACGGCCATCCCCATGGTTTTAAATTTGGACGGCGAAGGTAATTGTAAATGCTGCTATCTGCCAAAAAAAAGCCCAGGTATTTTTAACTGCACTTTTATAAAAGATTGATTATCAGTAAAATTTTTGACTAATTATTTTCATTGATTGCTTTTCTTGTACGAAATTGGCTTAATATCACTTAAATTTATATGCTTACATCAGCTTTTATTCTTAAACATAACTTTAAACAATTGATATGAATACCGAAAAAAAAGAACTGATAAAAACCCCGGCAAAAAACGACCAGATCATTTCCTATTACGGCCTGCGGATACTGATTGGCGCTTCCGGGGTATTATTACCTTTACTGCTTATCATCGGGAACCTGATCGCCAACAGCAGTCTTACAATTGAATTCTCGGTCAGTGATTATTACGACAACGGAACAGCCGGAGATATTTTAGTAGGCATCCTGTTTGTGCTGGGCTTTTTTTTAATGAGCTATAAAGGATACGACCGTATTGACAGCAGGGCCGCCAACCTGGGTTGTGTTTTTGCGCTGGGTGTAGCGCTTTGCCCCACTACAAGTACCAATGATGTTGTGCATATCCTGCATTTTGTTTTTGCAGTGCTGCTGTTTTCTGTTTTTATTTTTTTCTCTCTTTATTTATTCAGAAAAACGGGGCCGGGCAGGCGTACCAAACAAAAGGATAACCGCAACCGGGTTTACCTTATCTGCGGCATTGTTATGATAGTTTGTATTGTTGGTATTGCCATAGGTATGATCTGGCTTACTGAATTAAGTGCAGCCTGGCACCTTGTTTTTTGGTTTGAATCAATCGCCCTGATTGCATTTGGTATTTCGTGGATCACCAAGGCGGAGTTTTTGTTTTTGAAGGATGAGGCGGAATAAACCCAAACTCTATCTTTTATTTCCAAATCCGGTAAGCAGCGTCAGCGCTGCTATCAGGTTACCATCTTTGCTGATGGTACCATCAAAATCCCTTCCAAAACTAAAGTTGATCTTTCTATTTTCCAGTATGGTATAGTCTGCATTAAAAATCAGTCTCCAGGAAGGGGCAATGGTTTTTGAAGATAACACACTCCTGTACACCCCTTCAAGGCTGCAGGAAAACTTAGACTGCGATTTTGAAAATGCATATCGAACCCCGGCATCCAATGTTGAGATATTGCCAATATTATTTATGCTGTTGTCTTTTGCAAAAACTTTGTCGGGGCTGTACAGAAATCTAACTAATCCTAAAAATGAACTACCCGTTTTATTCGTATATCCGAAAGATTGCCATAACCCGGCATTATACACTTTTGAATTGTTGAATTTTTTATCCACGAATTCTGCGCTGATTCCTCCATTAATATCCCAGCTGAAACCAATCCTGCTGGTTTGAAAATCGGCGGCAATTTTTTTGATCCTGTCATTCAGTTCCTGTTTAACTTCCTTTAATTCGCTGTCGGTAAACTGCTGCAGCTTATCATTGATCTTTGTTTGAATTTCCTGGTATTCGGCTCCGTTTGTAATTTGTATTAACTGTGCAGGGTCTGTTACCCCCTTCGTCATTGCCATTAACTGAAATTTTAACAACATCAGTTCAGGGTCATTTTTATTTCTCCATTTTTTTGCTACGGTCATTAAATGATGCAGCATGGTATCCTGTAAATTTGAAATGGCATTTAAATTCTTTTGCGTTTCCTCATCATAATTTCCCCGGAGAACAGAAAACTTAAAACCAAAGCCTGCATATGTATTTTTTGCATTAAAGTTTTTTTCAGAAGTATCTGCATTTCTTATACCTGCCGACAAAACAAAAGTTTGTTTAAACACTTCGCTGAAGCCGGTGCTTTGTAAACCTGTTGTGGTAAGATCAGAATTTTTCTTTCCTGAAATTAAAAAAGGTGCAATATCAACAGCGTAGTTCGACGGAAGTTTTGTAAAAGAAGATGAAGCGCTCTGCAACGACAGCATGAACGCTGATATATCTGTTGGCCTGTCGATATCCGTTGTTGCAAATCCCAGTAAATTGGCAGCCGGTGAAGAAGGTGCTCTTAACATATCCAGTTTAACCGGGTCAGTGCCTTGCGCCAGCAAACTGGTTGAAGAAGTCACCAGCAATACTACGTGTAGAAATATCTTTTTCATAAGCAAGCCGGATTACGGTTTAAAAAATGTAAAGAAGCAGGTATAGTTAACCGAATCGCCTTCATTTTCAACGATGGCGAATAAAGGGAACTCCATAAATATGATGCCACCATTAAGCCGTATCCGCATCTCTGTCATATTGGTATCCCTGGATGTATCTGCAATGGTACAGACAATGGTAAGTACTTTTCCCTCCAGTTCATTATTGGCGCCAATAACAGTTTCAGGAAAAATGCCCGGATGATTTTTAATTATATCGGCCCCGTCAAGGTTTATCGTCATTTTACTTGTCTGGCCAATGCTGCCTGTTATTACCTCCAGCGAAACTTTGCGGTTGGTTGCATTTACAAAATAAAGGGTATCAATTGCTGTTCTTTTTGAGGTTGCCATAAAACTTTTTTTTTGCCTGCTCTTTATCCCGTTTTCGGCATTCCGGTATTTTTACTCATGGCTGCAGATCACTGCAACGCATGTTACCACTAACTTATAAAAAATAAAGGAGAAATGAAATACCTCATTGCGGGTATGACAATCATTGGCAAAATAACTACGCCTGCCAACCTATAAGTATGCAAGCGATGATTGAGCGTTGGTATCATGAATCAGGGCCATCGCTGATAGTATGATATCATTCAGTATTATACTGAATGATATCATAGTATATTTCTTAAATAATATAAACCAGCAGACAAGGCTTGATAAATTTTACACTTAACCAAAGCTTTACTTTGATCGGGTAAGATTGAAAACCTTGCCTAAATGCACTGCCCAGTACTGTCCTTTTGGATATTCGTCAACCTTATACAACGCTGTACCTGAAAATGGGTAACCAGTGCTATATTCACCATGAATAAAAAATCCTCCCTTGATAACCATTTGCAATTCATACAACAATGGTGTCTTATATTTTTTATCCCAGTCCGCTGTTTCAGGGTTATCTAAATATACGCCAAGTTTTAACCCCAGGTCTCTTCCTTTATTTTCTTCCTTCATGGCGTCAATCAGTATTCCTCCACCGTAACGGTAAGTGACATATTCAAAACTTGCCAAAGTTGTTATATTGGTATTTGTATATATCCCCAGACTATTGCTTACTGCATCCGCATCGCTATCATATGTTCCTGACCTGGAACTGTAGCCGGCTTCTGCAAAAAGTTTTATTCCCTTACCAAACTGCAGGCGGATATTACCGCCATAATTTAAATAAGAACCTGACGAACCGCTTCCCAAATCAACGCCGTAATTAATAAAAGGCTGAACCAAAAAGCCAAAAGTATGATTGTTGAATAACCAACCGTCAATGGCTGCACCTCCGCCATAAGTAAACTGGCTGCTGAGTGAAGAATAATGAAAATTCCTTTTATCTGATACATTTTCTACCTGAGGAATATTAAATCCCCCGATATAGGCCTGTGCCCTGAAATAAGTGGTGCGTCCTTCCACTTTCTCATTATTTAAATTTTCATTCAACATTACCCCGGTTACTGTGCCGGTAATTCCGGCCGCTTCAAGGTTCTCTTTGTCATCTTTTTGTTTTGCTTTATTAATACGGTTCGTCCGGTCTTCCTCAGCCTGGCGAACACTGTCTTCATATTGCTGTTGTCGCAATTTAGCTTCGCTTATTTTTTCAGTTTCCTTTTTTTCAGTTTCCCGTCTTTGTTTTTCAGCTTCTTCTTTTTTTGCTTTTTCTTGTTGCTCTTTTTCTAATTTAGCAGCCTCTTTTTCACGGGTTTCGTCTTCCTGCTTTTTTTTCAGCATAGCTTCTTCTTCCTGTTTGCGTTTAATTTCTTCTTTGTCTTTTTCCTGTTTTGTAATATTGGTTATTTTAAGGTTAGTCACACTTATTCCATATCGCTTAATTATAGGCTTAGCCTTGCAATCGTCATAAAAGTAATCATGTGCCAGGTCAAGATCTCCGCTGAAACGCTCGCCACTAATTTTTTCATAGGGCTTAATCCTGTACAGGTGCACATGTTCTGTAACCGTTTTACCACATTGCAGCTGTACCACAAAGTCAAATTCAAGTTCAAGTTCATCCCCGGTCTTATTTAGTACGGCCGAACTGAAACCCTGTGCACCCAGCGATATCTCCGACCGGCAGCATATTCCTATTGATATAGTGGGGTTATTATTATAACACATGCTCCAGTGCTTTATATTCTTGTTACAATTACAAACATCTTGTGCATTTATTGTAAAGGTTGCTGCGAAAAAAAACAGCAAAATGATTATTTTTTTCATAATAATTAGTTTTATTGTTGATCAAAAAAATTTATTCTAATTCGCCTGCACTGTCTTACTTTGGTTATTTGTAAATGGCAACCCTAAGGATGTCCAGCTCCAGTACGTTGTTCCGCTTTCTGCTCTTATATTAGAATTGGTATATGCCTGATAATAACCAGTATTATACGTTGTGCCGTTATTTGGTATTGAAATATTATCAAGTGTCTGACTTTGAAGCCCGTAATTCACATATACTTTTAGAATGGTTTTGGAAGAAACGTTCACAATCCGCAAAAAGAAAATATTAGACCCTATATTAAGTGTATAATTCAGGTTAGTTCCGGCAGCAGGAAATGTTATACTTAAATTATTCCACGAAATCAGCTGGCCAACTTGTGTACCGCTTGATGTTTTTCCTGATGTACTTGCATTACCTGTTTTTGCAGATTGCGCCGAGCCGGTAAATACTGCATTGCCGCCAACAGGGACTGTTTTTGATTGCCCGTTAAAAGTTATATCTATTGGTGTAAAAGCCGGATTTATAAAGGTTATCGTGCTGTTTTGTGAACCTCCTCCCCCGGTTCCTCCGCCACCACCCGTACCACCACCGCCACCTGTTCCAAGCGGATTTCCTGTAGTGCCAAAACAAACACCCCGGGGATTATTTCCATCAGTAATATCATTAATCGGCACATTAGCAAACGTGCCTTTAAAATGAGCTGAAACTCCTGCCAATACAGCTCCGCTGGGATCATAGCCCTGTCCCGAAAAATCAAATGTTCCGCTGATGGTCTGGCTTGTCTGGTTATACTCTGTTATAATACAAGTGCCGGTATTAATATCATCTGTTGAGTAGAACATGCCTGATGTGTTAAAAGCATCGGGTTTATATTGTCCAAAACCGCCGTATATAATTGTCTGGTCATTAATTCCTAAATTAAATTTACCATCCAGTGGCAGGCTTTTAAAATAAAGTAACAGGCTGATCAACCTGTTTTGATCATCCTTTCCCTGTATTGTAAGTGATTTTGTATTGGGAAGCCCCATGTTGGAAAAATCGGCATAAGTGGCTAATACATTTGTACAACTGCCCTGTATATGCAACTGCAGATTCAGGTATCCTTCAATGGATACTTCATAGATACCCGGATCGTTGTTGTTTTTTTTGTCGGCCGTAATTTTAGTGCAGCCCGCTAACAACAATGCCGCCGCACAAATTGCCAGGTATAGTTTTCTGATTGTTTGTTTCATGATTATTTGTTTTAAATTTTTATATAATTATTTTTAAAACCGCCTGAAAGGTTATTCAGCAGATAAAGAATTTCAATTGTTAGTTTCTATGGGGTAGCCTGAATATGTATATGATCCTACACAAAAATGCAAAAGCATTACAGTGCATTCAAGCGTTTAAAAACGGGAATCGTAATGGTAAAAACACGGTAATGCTGTTTCTGGGAGATATAATTCTGCTAGAAGCTTTTTATTCACTACGTCCTCTTTCCATCTGTCAATATTTAATGAATTTGTTCATTCATTACTGATCTCATTATGTCATTAAGCTGGAATAAAATAAAAACTCGTGCCCCTGTATTTAGCAAAGAATGGCAAAACACTCAACGTGAAGAAGCTGATACATCCTATTCCTGGTTGAATATCTAAATGTCTTTGATATATCACAAATCAGCCAGGTTGATAAATGCGGACTCTAATATTATGCCCCTACCCTGGTAAAAACAGCAGTAATTAGATAAAGCCGTGAGCCAGTGCTAAGTGCCCAGCCGTATATTAATGAAACAAAAAGGATAGAGTTTTTTTGAGTTGTATGATAAATATATTAGTGGGTTATTTACTAAAGAAAAAAAGGGCGGTAAAAAAGTTAAGAAGAAATGATGAGGCCGGGCCTCCCTCTCCTTTGGAGAGGGAATAAGGGTGAGGTCACACGGCAGAAGAAAGAAAACCAAAAAGAAAAGATCATGAGTAATATTAAATTATTTGAAGATAAAAAAATACGCAGCGAATGGGATGCCGATGCCGAAACATGGTATTTTGCCATCGTGATATTATTGCGGTATTAACCAACAGTCCAAATCCACAGGTGTACAGGCGGGTATTAAAAAAGCGATTGAAGGATGAAGGAAATGAACCCGTTACAAATTGTAACGTTTTGAAAATGGAAGCGGCAGATGGTAAGATGCGATTTACCGATGTGGCAGATACGTATCAACTCCTGCGCCTTATCCAGTCCAATCCATTCCATTCCTTCACCAAAGGCTGAACCCTTTAAACTATGGCTTGCCAAAACAGGTTACGAGCGTATTGAAGAAATACAGGACTCCGAAAAAAGTATTGACCGGGTCATGGAAAATTATATAAAACATGGTTATTGTAAAAAATGTCTGCCCAATGCTGCTTAGCAAATGAGGATAAACCAGCTACGTAAAAATAAGGGGTAAGAGGAGAAAAGGGAATGAAAATGATTAAGCAAAAAAGCTGGTAAGAGACTTCCGAAGTTTATAAACTTCGGAAGTCTTGAAATTATTTAGCCAGCTGGGTAACTATTGGCGAATTGGGTTTTATCAAAAATATTGGCGTAGCGTGATTTGACCCATCTCTGAAGTTATCACATCCGCCTAGCACATGAATACCAACAATTTTATTATTATTAGCTGAAATCACAGCTGCACCTGACGAGCCTCCTTGTGTGTCAATATCATCATAATTAAGTAAATCAAATTTTATTGAAAAAATCTTTCCTGCTTCTATCACTTTGGGGTTACCCAGGGGATGTTGGATGATGGCTGTCATTTCATTTTGTAAAGGCGCAGTTTTTGAAATCTCAACAAATCCAAACCTGTCACCCGGATACATTCCGTCATTATCCCTGCCTAAGATTATTATCGCATAATCCAAGTTGCCATTCCTGTATTCTTTAAGCTGCATAACCGGATAATCAATGGTATCATTCCTTATTTTTCCCGTTACCCTATCTATTTGATAATTGAAATTCACTTTCATCAACCTTGCAATTTCTTCACTTGGAATTGTTTGCCCATTCCTCGAAGGCATTTTCCATCCATTGCCATCTTTATCAAAACAGTGTCCTGCTGTAATGAAAATGTCTTTACCAATTAGTGTTCCTGTACACCATCTAACACCTTTTACATTACCTTAAGAATCATTTGGGCCGTTAAATCTTGCTTCAAAATTATATTTCCACTGTAATTGACCAACCGACCTCGACATTTTTTCTACAAATGCTTTTGTCACTCCCAATTTTCCATCATATGATTCTACGGGTTGGGAATCATCATTGCCACAAAGACTTTCTTCCATTTGAAGTTTTACAATTTTGTCTGTGTTTAAATCAAATGATTTTTCCAGCATCGCAATTTTCTTTACTTTGATTTCCGAATTGATTCCTTCGGTTGAAGCAAATAATAAACGGGTTTGTAAAGAATCACGTTCTGCAAAAAGCGAATCAATCATGTGATTAATGATTAAAGTATCTTTTAAGGGCAAGGTGTCAACAGAAGGTGGGTAAGGCAAAGGGTTGCGCCTGAGGTTTATATTTTCAATATTATATTCCGCAACTTTTGATTCATCACCCGATTTTTTTTTAGAATTATTGTTGCAGGCCAATAGTACAATTACAGCTAAAAACAAAAAAGTGCATTTTTTAAAAAATTGCTCTTGTTTAAATTTCATGATTAAAGAATTTATTGTTAACTAATTTATTTAAGATTAGAAAATCACTCAAAACAAAAATATTGCTGCTCTGTACTAGGAACAAGGGTTTTAAAACGGTATTCTGCCTGCTGAAAACACTGATAAATGAGAAGATTTGTGAAATCATCCTTCCTGATAAATTTTTTAGTCTTTTATTTGATATTAATTTCATCTGACTTACATTCGGTTATCAATATTTTTGAAAGCCCCAAAACAAAACCTTGTAATTGGTCGGAAAATGAATACAAAAAGAACTGAGTTAATTACTGACTACCTTAAGAAAGTAAAGACTGCCAACAAAGAGCTTACCAAAAAGGAACTATTTAAAGATTTACTACATCGCCTTTATTCTGGCGAAAGCGAAATTGAAACTATCATTGACGCCATAAGTGCAGGTGCAGAAACCACAATATTAAATATTCCCCGATCAGATAAATTACACAGGGGAAGTGCTGATACACTTTACAATAAAATAATCATTGAATTTGAAAATGATTTAAAAGCAAACTATAAACATGCCAAAGAACAGCTTGCAGGCTATTTATTAGGACAGTTCAATAGTGGTGAAGGGTACAACTATACACTAATTGCTTCTGATTTTGTTAACTGGAAAATAGTTGTTCCGGATGTGAGCCAGTTGCCCCAACTTGAAACATTAAAAGAACACGAACTTATTTTAAATGATGTTACCGAAAGCTCTTTTACGCTTACAGAAAACAATACCGAAGATTTTTACTACTGGATTGACCGCTTTTTATTTAAAGAAGAAAAACAAAGAGCCACTTTAAAAAGAATTGAAGAGGCATTTGGCTACAGGAGCAGCATTTTTATTGAAAGCTTCCGGCAAATATCTGCCGTATTTCAAGATGCAAAAAAATATGGTGAGGTACAGGTAAGTTATGAACAGTGGAAAAAGTTTTTAAGTATTGCCTACGGTAGTTTTGATGATACCAATAGTGCGTTTGTAATACATACATACCTGAGCATACTGGCTAAGGTGCTGGCCTATGAAGTGTTAAGTAACGACGACTTTATTGATGATGAAGAAATGAAAGCTGTTTTGGACGGCAGCATTTTTCATAAATACAATATCCGCAATTTTGTTGATAATGACTTTTTTCACTGGGTACATAAAGAAAGATATTTTCAACAACTAAAAAAAGTATTCAGGCTGGTTGCGCAGGAAATAGCTCATTTTGATTTTGATAATGTAGACGAAGATGTATTAAAGGGCGTGTACCAGGATTTAATTGATCTGGATACCAGGCATGCCCTTGGTGAATACTATACCCCCGACTGGCTTTGCGAAAGGGTAGTTGAGGAATTTAATTTTAAACCAACCGATAAAATACTGGACCCCAGTTGCGGAAGCGGTTCGTTTTTAAGGGCTGCTGTACACCGGCTTAAATTACTAACGCCCTCTATTACCGCCGAAGAAATTAATAACTGTATTTATGGCATTGATATACACCCTTTAAGCGTACAGATTGCCAAAACAACCATGCTGGTGAGTTTGGGTAAAGATATAATACATGCAAAAAAGCCAATTCACATCAATATTATTTTAGCCAATACACTGCTTGCACCCGAAGGTGTTAAGAATTTATTTGGCGGAGAATTTTTAATGATGATTGATAAAGACAAATACTATTTAAACACACAGGTATTTGAGGATGTAAAATTATTTGACGAAGCACTGGAAGTTTGTGAGGAACTGGCTGAACAAACACAAAATAAAAAAACAGAAACGCTGGCGGTATTTGAAAACATTTTAAAACAGCAGTACAAACAAGGGGGCATTAACAAACAAATTGCCGAAAGCTTTTACAAGATATACACCGGTTTAAAAAATGTAAAAGAAAAAGGCAGAGATAGTATCTGGAAATTTATTGTACAAAACCTGTACAAACCTTATTTTTTAAATAATAAGTTTGACTACATTATTTGAAACCCTCCCTGGTTTACTTATAATTCAATTAAGAATGAGGAGTACCAAAATATTTTATACTCCCTTGCAGTAAAATATGATATTAAACCAGTAAAAGCAGCAAACATGCCGCAAATGGAAATTGCCGCAATTTTTTTAGCTTACTGCACAAACTATTTTCTAAAAGCCGAAGGTAAACTAGCTTTTGTATTGCCTCGAAGTTTTTTTAGCGCCGACCATCATGACAATACCCGTAGTGGCAAGGCAAAAGGAATGAAACTAACATCCGTTTGGGATTTAGATAAGGTTACTCCGCTATTCAGAATTCCATGTGGCGTTTTATTTGCAGAAAAAACAAAGGTTACAAAAAAAATTCCGGTTTCAGGAATTGGTGGCAAAGTATTTACAGGTAGAATTCAAGTTCATAACTGTAATTGGAAAGAAGCTCAAACAAAGTTGAAAGAAGAAAATGTAGTCTGGTTTTATACCAAACAAGGGCAATCATCTGCTTTATCGACTCGAAAAGTAAAAACTAATAATAAAACAAACATTTATAAAAAGCTTTTTAAAAACGGAGCCACCCTTTATCCAAGAGCATTTTTCTTTATAAGACTAAATCAGGAAATGCCGCCTGATTTTATAGACCGGGAGGTAAATATTAAAACATCAGAACTTATACAGACAGATGCAAAAGTTCCTTGGAAAGGATTGGATTTTGCTGGCAAAGTTGAAAGTCACTTTTTATATATGACAGCTTTAGCAAAAAACATACTTCCCTTCAATTTATATGACCCGGCCATAATTATGCTTCCATTAATAATTAAGGGAAAAGAGAATCAGAAAGAAATCAATCTTCTTTCTGGAAAAGAGCTAATGAAAAAAGGGTTTTTAAATGCCTCAAGATGGCTTCAAAACGCTGAAAATATTTGGGATCTTAAGAAAACAGAAAAAAATAAAAATGTAACATTACTTGATTGTATCAATTGGCAAAAAAAATTGAGTCAGCAAAATTTAAATGCTAAATATTTGGTTCTTTATAACTCTTCAGCAAAGGACGCAAATGCGACAGTAGTTATTCGTAAAGAATTAGATTTAGAATTTATAGTAGAGAATACAACTTATGTTTTATATACTGACGAAATTAAAGAGGCTTATTATCTCACGTCAATTTTAAACTCAACAGCTCCCAATAAAATGATGAAAGATTTTCAAGCCAAAGGTTTATTTGGTGCACGCCATGTTCACAAAAAGATATTAGACATCTACTACCCTAAGTATGATGAAAACAACGAGATACATAAGCAGTTGGCTGCTCTCAGCCAAACTGCACATACCAATGCTGCTTTGTATATTGAAAATAATCCACCACAGCAGGAGCTTGGTGCAATACACTTAGGCAGGTTGCGTGTGGCCATAAAAAAACACCTGGCAACGGAGATGGGTGCCATTGATAAACTGGTGAAGAAGATTATTGAGTAAAATTTAAGTAAGGGTGAAAACACGCAGTGAAAAAGGGTTAAAAATCCTCTTTAATCAATAACCTTGTTGTTTACTTTTGGTAAAGAAAAAATGCCAGATATGAAAAAGTTAGATTTCCCGATAATCATAATTATCACGCTGCTTGCCTTTGTTTGCTATTTTGTTTGCATTGCCAGCACAAACCCTCCCCAAAAACAGCATCGGGCATGTGGTGTATCTCCTAAACGCCTTTCGTATGGCGTAATGCAACCAGCTACGGAGGCAGTATTTAATCCTCCCTACAAATGGGCCGGAAGAAAGATTTTGTATGTTTTTTTTACTGATACTTATGACTACCAACTCATGCAAAAAACGCTGGGGGTTGCAAATACCTGGGGTAATTACGCCAAACTGAATTTTGTGCTGACAGCCGACATATTCCAGTCAGATATAAGAGTTTCCTATCGGGAGCCTAATGGATACCTTTCTTATATAGGTAACGAAGCCGCCAGCCTTGGGCTGGGTGGAAAAGCCACATTATGGCTGCAGGATCTGGACAAAGAAGATGATGCGGAGTTTACAAGAGTGGTATTGCACGAATTTGGTCATGCTATAGGACTTGAGCACGAATTACAGAGTGTAAATGCCAATATAAAATGGGACACCACCGCTGTTTATAAATACTATGATACTGCTTATGGTTGGAGTTCTCAAAAAGTTAATGACAATATATTTACTACCATTAATACCGCAGAAGCTACACGTTTTGACCCCAAATCAATTATGATATATGCAGTGCCTGCATTTCTGACTAAAGACAAGATTGCTATACCATGGCCAGATGGACTGTCTGACACAGACAAAAAAACTATACAAAAATATTACCGCTAAATAACCAGCTATGAAATTTTTCTTTCGTTCTATTATTGTTGCTCTTTGCTTTACAATTAAAGTAACAGGGGCTTATTGCCAGGAGGCAACCAATCCTGTAGAAATTAACTTTTTGAATATGGCTGCCAAGCCGTCTTATAAAAAAGTGAAATATGGCAACACGTACCGTATAAAAATTATAAACGTAAACCTGAGCCAGTTTACTGTTGAAGGAACTTCGAGCCAGTTGAATTTTAATACGGAAATGCCGGAAATTTTTAAAGGATTTAAACTACCTGGATATTTAAACCTTGCATTACCTCCCAACCCAATTGCTCCTAAAGCGGATGGAAGCTCCTCCCCTGTAAGGAGAGATCTTGCAAAAGAAATGAATACTATCTCACAAAACCTGCAGATAATCTCCAATGCGATTGAAAAAATAAATGCAACTGCCCAGCTTAATAATGAGTTTAAGAATCTTTTTGCATCCTGCAATAAAACATATACAACCATTGCCAGCGAAAAAATAACTGTTGTAAATACTTTTTTAGGCACATCAGGTTCGGATGAAATTGTTCAGGCTAATGCGCTGAAAACGACTTTAATCACATCTGTTCAAAGTGCAATAGCTGCCAAATCAAATTTAGACATCCTTATACCTCCGCATATCAGTACAATCAATAAAAATATTAAATTTAATACCGAAGAAATTATCAACCCATGGATTGAGAAAAAGTTACCCCCTTCTACTGACCCAAGATATATTACAGGGCATTATACATACCAAAATGCAGTGGATGAAAATGAAAAGTATGCTTCATATAAAGACTCTTTAAGTGCTTTGGTAACTAAAGCCGGAGAATCAGTAGCCGAGCTAAAAAAATTCAGAGATGACAATAAGATAAATGAGTTGGTTATCAATTACCAAATGATTAATGAATCCAATTTTACGTATTATAGCGACCCAATAAAAGTAAATTCTGATATAGTGAAATTTGATATTAACATTACTGCTAAAAATCCTTTACCCTGTAATATTCCAACTAAAGTAAGTATCAACGAAAAATACAAAACCATCGGTGGTTGGAAAATGGATTTCAGCAGCGGGTTATTTATAAATGGAGGTAACAGCAATTTTCTTGGAAGAGATTTGCAGTATAAAATAATCAATGATGATACTGTACAAATAGAATCGAAAGACGGTGGTAAAAGAGCCCTGTTATCTATTGGTGCATTAATGCACATCTATTACAGAACCGGTGGGCTTGTAAACTATGCCATAAGTCCAGGACTAAGTACCACCACGGCTTTCGACGGTATCAATTTTCATCTTGGGGCTTCCGCCATTTTTGGAGGAGAAAACAGGCTGGTGATTACTGTTGGTGCAGTTGCAAGAGAAGCAAAAATTTTAGACCGGAATTATGAATTTGATAAACCTTATGCTAAAAAACTAATGCCCGATAGTCCCCCGACTATAAAGGTATTTCCCAAATTCGGTTGGTTTTTTTCTCTAAGCTATAATTGGAGTAAATTAAAAGGGTAAAACGATTAAAGTGCATTCTAAGCAGGAATAATTACTATTTGAGCTCCGTTGCCCGGCTCAGATGTAAGTAAGACTTTATATTTAACCTGTCCAGCCCGGTACTGCATATTCTTGAGCCCATAACCTTTTTTAACGTCATCTACATTGAAGCCTTTCCCGTTATCGTTAATAATTATTTTTATCTTTCTCCCTTCGGGTACAATGGAAACTGCAATTTGAGAGGCTTCTGAATATTTAATGCTGTTATTAATAGCTTCCTTACAAACCAAAAACAGGTTTCGCTTTTCTTCTTTGGTAAGCTGGCGGTTATTTATCTCAGTTTCGCAGTTTATGTTGGCTACAATATTACTTGCTGCTGCTACGGGAATTGCAAACTGTTTAAGCCGGGTTACCAGTTCATCTACCGTATCTAAAGAATCATCCAGCACCCAAATCATATCTCTTAGTCCGGCAGTGGCTTCGGTAAGGTTATCTTTTATTTGTTGCAGGCTTTCTTCCTTCTTAATACCACTGATGGCCAGGTTGGTAAAAACCTTTACACTGTTGAGGGTACTCCCAAGGTCATCATGCAGGTCGGTAGCAATGTTCTTTCTTATTTCGTGTTGCTTTTTTATCTGAGTGATTCGGTAGCGGTAAAAGGCATAAATAACTCCTGATGCTGTTAAAATAATTAAAAATTTAAACCACCAGGTTTGGTGCCATTTTGGGAGAAATACCAAAATCAATTCTTTGTGTTCACTCCAAACGCCATCTTCATTGGCGGCTTTTACCTGAAAACGGTAAGTACCGTGTTCGAGACCTATAAGGTTGATAAAGTTTTGTGCCCCGATATTACTCCATTCTTTACTCCTTTCAATTATTCGCCATGCAAAAGTTGTACGCTCGGGATTACTCCAGTTTATACCGCTGAAATAAAGTGTTGTTTGCAATACATCGTCCGGTATGGTTAATTTTTGAAGCTCGATATTTGTTGTATCTGTTGATTCGGAATTGGCTTCTACAAAAACACGGTTGATATAGGTTTTTGGGGGCCTTGTATTAGTAGTAAACTTTGCCGGATCAATAACAGTAAATCCATTAACACCTCCAGCATAAATAAGCTCGTTTCTCATAATTCCACAGGCTTCTTCAAATGCATTAGAATGAAGGCCATCACTCTGATAATAGTTCTTAAATGTTTCTGTTTTACTGTTGAAAACAGAAAGCCCGTTATTCGTTGTAATATACAGAGCAGAATCGCCGACATTAAACATCTTATAAACCCCACTATTACATAGACCGTCAGCTTCAGAATATTTTCTTTCTATTTTAAATTGAGCATTTAGGCAAAAAATCCCTTTTCCATAAATTGCCAGGTAGTATTTATCCCCTAGTCTTATCAAATCGAACAGGAAGGTTAATTCTTCCTTACTCCCTTTCTCCTTAAAGCTGTAATTTTTTATTATTCTACCATCAGGCTTTAATATTGAAAGATAATTATCTGATAAAACTGCGACATTCCCTTCCTTAGTTTTAACCACGTAATTCACAATATCACTTGGTAGCTTTTCATTCCTGGATGACGAGTTAATTATTCTTAATGTATGCTTTTTATAATTCCATAAAAAAATACCTTTCAATGATTCGCTTCCCATGATGACCAATGAATCTGACAATACCAAGCTGCTGTTGACAGACTCTTTAGAAATGACAGAAAGTTCTTTATATCTGTTTTCAATCTTATCAGGCTTTTCTCCTTTTAGGTAATATAACTGTTTCTTAGAGCTTGCGATTAAAGTACCGTCCATTGCTTTAAAGACATAAAAAAACGTTTCTTGCCCCGATAGCTTCAATATTTGTTGCCTCAATATATTAAACTTATAAAGACCGTCTTCTGCACACACAAACAAATTCGAATCGTTTTCAGGGTAAATATAATATGCATGGCTAATCTTATTCTTTGAATTCGAAGATCTATAATATGGCATCAATGGCTTATCGTTAATTCTGAAATAAGCAAGCCCCTTTTGTGTTGAAAGCCACATCACATTTTCCGAATCGATGCGAATATCAAAAACAGAATTTAACCAATTATCACCATCGCCTTTTTCGTTATCTTCATACTGAATTATTTCATTGCTATCTTCATTATATCTGTAAAGTGCTTCAGAATTAGCAAACCATAAATTATTCTCGTTGTCAAAATCAAAAGTGTAAACAGGCTCGTCAATCTTAATTTTCGGAAAAGCCCGCTCACATATTATTGTATTGTCGGCAAATAAATTAAAAATCCTTAGCCCCTGGCCTGCGCCGAGTAGTATTTTTCCTGTTCTTGTATTTAGCAATCTATTGGGTAGGCGATTATCCTGTTTTTCTGTAAACTTCAGATCGGCCAAGGTCATTGTTTTTACAACCGTACTTCCATCAGATGCCATAATTGCGATGCCATAATCTGGAGAAAAAATCCACACTCTGTCAAATTTGTCTTTAACAATTGAAGAAATATTTATTTTAGAATTTAAAACCGGAGAAAAAAGCCGGGTCCGGTTTTCAGCAATTTTTTTAGTTTTTATATCGTAAATGAAAAGTCCGTTAAAAGTACCAATTAGAATTCTTTTCTTATCCAGTAATATGCATTTAATCCAGGTGTCTTTAAACTCGCTTGACAGAGTTTTTTTTACCTTCCCTGTTATAATATCAACAGCGTCAATGGAATTATACCCTGCAACCCAAATAAGGTTGTTAGAAGTATCTTCTTTAATATCCCATATATCATTCCCGGTAATTCCATGTTTTCCCAATCCCTCTTTATATTTTATTATTGCCTTAGAATCGTATCGGCTTAATCCTTCCTGAGTTGCAATCCAAACAAATCCCTTCTTATCACTGATTGTTTTTTTTATATTGTAGCTGGGTAATCCATTTTGTTGGGTAAGTTTCACAAAATTTGCAGCAACTTTTTTTTGTGCATCGGTTCTGTAAGGAAAAAACAGGCCAAACAAAATTAAAATTATTGAACGTATTTGTAAGAATTGTCTATGCATATCTATTCGTCAAATAATTTTTACCCAATTGTTACTCAAAAGTTGATAACTAAGATATTCAATATTAATATAAGTACTAGCTAAATTTCTATAAATGAGACGAAAAGAATGGGCAATTCACTTCTTAATTCAAATTAAAGAGAAAGACGAAGTTTATTTTGTTAAGCACATGTTTGAAGAAATATTAAGTCTTCCGGATAATAACAAATTAGGATTTGCTATTTGTATAAAAATTGACAGAGATCTCGTTGAATCATTTTTTAATAAAAACCTTGCAACATCAGCAAATCCAGTCGGAAAATATACAACTTTTTTTTGTGACATATTATTAGATACCAAAACAAAGAAAAGGAACTTAAATATTTTGAACAATGATGAATCTTTCGACATAAAAAACGAAATAGCTTTAACGAATTTCTTCACTTACTTTCGAAAAATTAATGGGATTGCCAAAAAAAATTCATTAATTACGTGGAATCATGGTTATGGCTATGCAATTTTCAAAGAGCCAATTAAAAAAAGCGGCGGTGTTATAATTGGAGACAGGTATTCGATCGATTATGATGCATTAACTGGAACTAAATTAAAGGCAGTTTTAAAAAAAGTATTTCAGCCTAAGAAACTTGATGTTTTAGCTATGATAAATTGCAATATCAATTTATTTGACTTTGGATACGTACTGAGAGACACGGTAAAATATTTAGTGGCCCCGGAAAGCAATATTGAACTTTCTGGTTACAATTACAAAAAGATATTTTTTACATTAAATAAACAACCAGACATCTCCGAAAAAAAATTAGCAGCCCTATTTGTTAATTCGTATAGAAATAAGGAATACAGCCATTCAATCTTAGCTCTAAAAAAAGAAGCTACAATAAACAAAGCGATTTTTTGCAATAATTTGATTTTTTACGGTAGGTATGCAGTCTTACTTGATAGTCTGGCATTACATTTAACGCACCTATTAGTGAGCCCGGAAAATCTAATTTCCCTGCAAAAAACCAGGGCTAAAACAGATGAGGTTCCTGGATCAACACATTCGCTCATGATTGACATGCATGCCTTTTTTTATTATCTAAAGGAGGAATTTACATCGGATTCAAAAATCCAAAAATTATATCGAGTAGCCAATATTTTAATTCAGAGAATCGTTATTGCAAAGTATTCAAGCACTGAAAAAATAAACAGAATCAACTCAAGAATACAATTGTTAAATGGATTTTCTATTTGCTTCCCAAAAGACAAGAATGTATCAATTGAGGATATGTTTTATCTGGATTACATAAAGGATAACTCTGAGTTTTGTACTTTATTTTCTAAAAATCATATTTGGGATAATTTTTTAGAAGCTTTCTATGAAAAAGAACCTAGTTTATTATTCGATTAAATTATTCTAAAATCTTCCCCGCCCGTATATGGTTTTTTCCCGTTTATTTTAATTTGAAAACTAAGCCTGCCCATCCGGTCAGAAATCTGTTCTAAAAATGCGCTTGACTCGCCTGCAACGTAAATCTGAGTGTCAAGAGCTATTTTTATAGCTCCAGGAAGCGGAGCAGGAGTTTGAGGCACATCAGTGATAGGCAAATCTATTGAAACTTGTACCAATGTGAAGTAGTCATCCTTGCTAATGATTCGAGAAGCTGAAGAATAGTCCCCAGTGGAAATTAATTTGCTTGCCATAATTTAAAGTTTTATCAGGTTAAAAATATTTATATAGTAATTTTAAAACATCTCTTTCACAAATCCAAGCCTTTCTTTTAAAACCTCAAGCTAATTTTTCTTCTAAAACTTTCCTACCGTGTTTTCACCCTTTTTGCATTAATTACACTATTTTCATCATATAGTTTATAAACCGGCATTCATGGCATCTGTAGTTTTGGTAGACGACCATTCCCTGCTCCGCAACGGGCTTGCAACCCTGGTTGAAAGCCTGGGAAACAGCGTTACATTTGAAGCAGATAACGGTAAAGAATTCCTAGAAAAATTAGATAAGAGCAACCTCCCCGACGTAGTCCTCATGGACATAAACATGCCCGAAATGGACGGCTTCCAAACCACCCAATGGCTTAAGCAAAATCATCCTGATATAAAAGTACTTGCCCTCAGCATGTACGATAATGAAACATCCATCATACGCATGTTAAAATGCGGCGCTAAAGGTTATATTTTAAAAGACAGTGAGCCGGCCGAACTGAAATCGGCCATTCATGCCCTGATGGAAAAAGGTTTTTATTACAGCGACCTGGTGAGCGGCAAACTGATGCATGCCATCAATAAGATGGATGATGAAAGTGGTGACCTGAAAAACCTGGTGCCGCTCAACGACCGGGAAACTGATTTTTTAAAACACGCCTGCACCGAACTTACTTATAAAGAAATTGCCGATAAGATGTATGTGAGCCCACGTACCATTGATGGTTACCGGGATGCGCTTTTTGAAAAGCTGCATGTGAAAACCCGGGTTGGCCTGGTGATGTATGCCATAAAGCATGGGATAGTAAATGTTTAGATCTGCTTTGTGCACTTTGTGAGAAAATATTTGTGTTCTTAGTGGTTAAATTTCTACCACTAAGAACACGAAGGAATGCACAAAGCGCACAAAGGATATGAGTTATGATGACTGTACCTAAATAACAGAGTACAAATTTCAACCGTATCTTTACCCTATGCAGTTCGATAAGATCATCAATGCCAAAATAAAAAATGAAACGGACAGGCCGCAAATGCGTAAGGACCTGTTTCCTGTTAGTGAACGCCTGCAGAAATACCTGCAGAAATACGGAAGGGATATCAAATTGCCGGTATCGTACCGCGACCTGCTGAACTACAGGCATACCGTTTCGTTAAGAAACAAGCAGGGAAAACTCACCCATTGGGAAACCGCCATTTACGACCTTAAGGAAATGGAGTTCTTAAAAGAAGGGCTTATAAAAACCTATGCAACCTTAAAAACCGAAGGCAATCTCAGTTTTATAAAACACCTGGATGTGGAGCGGATCGACTTCTGCGAATTTGGAAACAGTGTACCCTTCCGCATCCGCATCATCAACCGCATCAACGATAATTACGATCACTATTATATTAAAGCCGAGGATGCATCCCGAATTTATGGCCTCGAGCTGGAAGACCTGCTGAGTCCCAACCGCATCACTTTTTTATCGCATAAAGGCACGCTGGTAGAAGAGCATATTGCCGGTATACCCGGTGATGTTTTCCTGGAAGATTATTTACAACTGCCCGAAACCAATAAGATACGTATAGCCAAAGAGTTTGTAAAGTTCAATGAGCGCTGTTTTGCCCGGCTGCTGGGCGATATGCGGAGTTATAATTTTGTGATTGACATTACGCCTGATATTGAAGATTACCAGTACCGCCTGCGGGCCATTGATTTTGACCAGCAGAGTTACGAGGGAAAAAAGAACCTGTACCTGCCGCAGTTTTACCGGGAGAACTATGAATATGTGGAACTGGTCTTAAAAACCCTAAGCCCCGAAGTTATTGAACAATACCAGATGGAAGAACAAACGGCCATGGCCTACCGTGCTGTAGCCAGCCGCAGGCAGTTGCTGGAGCTGTTGAGTATTATGATCAAGGATGAATTATCGGAATACCATAAAATAAAAATGCTGCGGGAAGAACTGAATGCTCATTTCAATACCAATTATTTTTCAAAATGCAGTACCATGGGCACCATTGTAAAAAGACAATTAAAACTGGTTTTACGAAGACACCTGCAACAGATCGTAACAGACTGATGCACATGGCTGCTGTTTCAGGCTGCATTTCATTTCAAATTTTTATCTTTATTGCGATATATTTTTTATGTACAATCCATCACAAACAAAAGCATTACAAAAAACCACTGCGGAATGGTTACCGGCTGCAAAGGATAAGAGCATTACTGAAAAAATAAAAAAGCATATTGAGGAATTGCGAGCCTGTCTCCGCTTTCATGAATACCGGTACTATGTACAAAACGATCCGCTCATCAGCGATTTTGAATACGACAGCTTATATAAAATACTGGAAAAATTTGAACAGGAAAATCCAGCAGCTGTTACAAACGATTCTCCCACGCAACGGGTGGGTAAGGGCTTGATCAAGGATTTTCCTAAAGTACAACACCTGGTACCAATGCTGTCGCTGGAAAACTCATACAACGCAGATGACCTGGTTGATTTTGACCGGAAGGCCAAGGAACTTTCGGGGCTGGATACAATTGAATATTGTGTTGAGCCGAAGTTTGACGGCGCCAGCATTTCGCTCATTTATGAAAACGATTTGTTTACCCGTGGGGCTACCCGTGGCGATGGAGAAATTGGTGATGAGATAACCGGGAATGTAAAACAGATCAGGTCGGTGCCGCTCTCGGCAAAGTTCAGCGAATATGGTATTGAACAGATTGAGATTCGTGGTGAAGTGCTGATGAATAAAAATAATTTCAAGGCATACAATGATGCCTTGATAGAAGAAGGCATTCCCCCGCTTGCCAATCCACGCAATGCTGCTGCCGGTTCATTAAGGATTAAAGACACTGCAGAAGTAAGCCGCCGGAACCTGGAAGCATTTTTATACCATGTCAGTTTTGTTGTTGACAATAACCAACTACAAACCACAAACCATCAACCCTTAACTCACTCAGGCATGCTGGAAATGCTTTGGGATCTGGGTTTCAGAAGCCCAAAAAAAGAAATGAAGATCTTTAAAGGAATTGATGCGGTGATCAGTCATGTACATGAATTTGAAAAGGGAAGGGATAACCTGGGTTATGAAATTGATGGTATGGTGATAAAAGTGAATGACCTGAAACTGCAGGATGAACTGGGCATGACATCGCACCATCCCCGCTGGGCCATTGCTTTTAAGTTTAAAGCCAGGCAGGGTACCAGTAAGTTGCTTGATGTGGAATACCAGGTGGGCCGTACCGGCGCCGTTACGCCTGTTGCCAAGATAGAACCGGTACAAGTGGGCGGTGTTACAGTCAGCAGCATATCCATTCATAATGAAGAGTACATCAAAGAAAAAGACCTGATGCTGGGTGATACGATCTTGATTGAACGCAGCGGCGATGTAATTCCGCAGATCGTTAAATCATTTCCTGAGTTGCGGAAAGGAAAAGAAAAGAAAATCGTATTCCCTACCCATTGTCCGGTTTGCGGCGATGCTTTATATAAGCCGGAAGAAGATGCAGTATGGCGTTGTATCAACCTTACCTGTCCTGCACATATTGTAGAAGGTATCATTCATTTTGTAAGTAAAGACGCCATGGACATCCGCAGTTTTGGTGAAGCCAATGTGCGTAAGTTTTATGAACTGGGATTATTAAAAACCATTCCTGGAGTATATACCTTACCCTATGATGAGTTAGCCAAACTGGATGGCTTTGGCGAAAAGTCAATAAGCAAACTGCGACAGGCAATTGAGGATTCGAAAAAACAACCCCTGCACCGGATCATTTACGCACTGGGCATCCGCTATGTTGGCGAAACCACGGCCAAAACATTGGCCCATGCAGTAAATCATTTATCCGATTTTAAGGATTTTACAGAAGAGCAGTTGCAGGAATTGGAAGATGTAGGTGTTAAAGTAGCCAACAGTGTGTACGGGTTCTTTCACAATGCCGATAACCTGCATTTGTTGAAACAACTGGAAGCGTTGGGTGTTCAGTTGAAAAATGAAAAGAAAGGCCATGTTTCGGGTGGTAATCTTGCCGGGCAAACCTTCCTGTTTACAGGTACCCTGGCCAGGCTGAAACGCAGCGAAGCAGAAGCGATGGTTGAAACTAACGGGGGAAAGATAATTGGGGGCGTTAGCAGCAAACTGAATTACCTGGTTGTTGGAGAAGATGCCGGCAGCAAACTGGAAAAGGCAAAAAAATTAGCTGCTGTTAAAATTGTTACCGAAGAAGAATTTTTAAAAATGCTTGCATAGTTAGTAAAAATAAATATTATATTTATAGGAGCCTTTTTTCCAAAAAACATTAACGGGCAAACTGGCTGGCCCCAAGTCACTTTTTAAATCATCCTGTTATGATTAAAAAAAATACCGGCGAAGCCTGGAAACAGATCCTCTTCCCGGGCCACAAACAGCTTCGCAAAAAATATGCAGTTTCATCTCATGGCCGGGCAGCAAGTTTTACTGATCATATTGAAAAGGACGGTAAAATATTAAATGGCTCATTAACTTCCGGCTACCGCACATTGAATCTTCATGTTGAAAATGGTAATGGCACCATTTATATTCACCGGGAAGTTGCAAAACTGTTTTGTAAAAAACCCTCGCCTAAATATAAATATGTAATTCACGTTAATCATAAAAAGAAAGATAACCATTTCAGGAACTTACAATGGGCAACGCTTGATACGGTGAGTTCGCACCAGCAAAACAGTCCTGAAAAAATTGCTTATAAAAAAAGGCAGGCCAACCGTACCGTGGGCCTTAAACTGAATGCCACACAGGTTAAAACCATAAAAGACATCATCAATAACCCAAAACGAAAATTGACTTACAAGCAACTGGCCGCAAAGTATAAAGTAAGTGAAATGACTTTATACCGTATCAAAAGCGGCGAGAACTGGGGACGTATCAAGTAATTGAGAGTTACTAAAAGGAGAAAAGGAATTGGTTTTTAAGCTGATTCCTTTTTTGTTTTTATAAATTTGTAACAAATAAAAAACATGCTGCAACCTTCGTCTTTAAAATTTTTAAAAGAACTAAAGAAAAATAATAACAAATCCTGGTTTGAACAGCACCGGAATCAGTATGAAATTACCAAAGCAGATTTTCATGCATTTCTTGAGGGCCTGATTCCTGCAGTTGGAAGTTTTGATGCGCCAATCGGCAACCTGGCAGTGAAAGATTGTATTTTCCGTATTAACAGGGATGTTCGTTTCAGTAAAGATAAAAGCCCTTATAAAAGCAATATGGCCGGGTACTTTAATAAGGGAGGTAAAAAAAGCAACGGGGCTGGCTATTATATCCATATTGAACCGGGTAAAAGTTTTGCCGGTGGGGGTATCTGGATGCCCCTGGCACCCGACCTCTCCAAAATTCGCCAGGAGATCGATTATAACTTTATGGAGTGGAAAAAGCTGGTTAATAATGCAGCTTTCAAAAAAACATTTACCCGGGGAGTATTAAGTGATGATACATTAGTAAGGCCGCCTAAAGGCTATGATGAAACAAATAAAGCTATTGACTATTTGAAAATGAAAAGCTTTACAGTAATGCGGTCATTTACTGATGCAGAAGTACAGGACAAAGCATTTACAAAAGAAGCAGCGAAAACATTCCGCATAATGAAGCCGATGATCGATTTTTTAAACACTGCGCTTGAATAAGATTTTACAGCTTCTTCAGACATAGTATAAAAAAGATGGCCAGAGATAAAAATCTCCGGCCTTGCTTACCTCTGAAACCACAAGAAAAAAGTTATAATTATTTTATAGATAAGCTTATAATAAAAAAATCAGTTTATTATTCAGATTCTGCATAAGTAGATATTCTGGAAAAGGTTTTAAATAAGATTGGAAGAGATATAGATAACGGAGCAGGCTGTAAAATTAACCTTTTTTTTATATTATCATAATTTATTTTTTACCCATTCCCGTTAGGGGTAGTTTCTTTAATACATTTAAAGCCTGTTGTGGCTGATAAATGGTTTATCAGCTAGGTTTTGGGAAAATCCATATTTGTGGCTATAATCTCATAATAAACAGTGCTGGCAAGGATTTTAAGGAAAAAATGCTGATTTTTTATATAAAATGTATCAGCAAAAACTAATAAGTGTTAGTTTTGTGTAAAAATTGAATGGCCAAGATAAAGCCGGGCAAAAATTCCACTAAAAAGGACGTAATTACCCAAAAAGCTGCTGCTTTATTTAAAAAAAAGGGATATTCCTCTGCTTCCATGAGAGAATTAGCCGAAGCAGTTGGTGTTGAAGCTTCCAGTTTGTATAATCATATCGGATCAAAGATTGAGCTGTTGCAGGCCATCTGTTTTAAAACTGCCAATGCATTTACTTCACACCTGGATTCAGCGGAAAATACATCCACTGACAGCATTTCCAGCATTGAAAATATCATTCGTTTTCATATCCAGATGATGCTGAATAATTTTGATGAGGTTTATGTTGCCAATCATGAATGGAAACACTTAAAGGAACCATATTTAAGTAATTTTTTAATGCAAAGAAGAGGATATGAAAAGCGGCTTGTGGTATTGATTGAAACCGGGATAAAAAACAATGAATTAAAAAACAGCAATCCCTATGTTTCTGTTTTAACCATTTTATCAGCAGTACGCGGACTTGAATTCTGGCAGCAGTATAAAAAGAATATCAGCAGCCAGGTTTTAGAAGACGAAATGGTTAATCATTTATTAAACGGAATAATTAAATAATTTTTATGGCAGTTCATTTTCATCCATTAAAGGTAAAACAGGTAAAAAAAGAAACTCCCGATTGTGTTTCCATAGCATTTGCCATACCCGATGAGCTTAAAAAAGAATTTGCTTTTGAACAAGGGCAAAACATTACAGTGAAGAAAAATATTGATGGTGAAGAGATACGCCGGTCCTATTCCATTTGCTCAGCCCCCTTTGAAAATGAACTGAGGGTAGCTGTAAAAAAAGTGGAGGGCGGAAAATTTTCCGCCTTTGCCAATGATCTTTTAAAAGAAGGAGATACACTTGATATACTGCCGCCTACCGGAAAATTCAACACAAAGCTAAATACACAAAACACAAAACAATACCTGGCTTTTGCTGCAGGCAGCGGCATCACACCTGTTATCTCCATTATTAAAACAACGCTGCAAACTGAGCCGGCAAGCAGCTTTACTTTAGTGTTTGGTAACCGTGGCCGCCACTCTATTATATTTTTTGAAGAACTGGAAGGCTTAAAAAATAAATACCTCAACCGTTTTAATTTTATTAATGTCCTCAGTCGGGAAAAAACGGATGCCCCGATAAATTCTGGCAGAATAAACAATGAAAAATTAACAGCATTAAATAAGCTGATCGATTATAAAAACACGGATGATTTTTTTATTTGCGGACCGGAAGAAATGATCTTTTGTGTTAAAGATTTTTTGGAAGGAATTGGAATTGATAAAAGGAAAATTCACTTTGAGTTGTTTACCACGCCGGGACAAAAACTGGCAATTGGCAAAAGGCAATTGGCAAAAGAAAACTCCGGGCCTTTAAGTAATATTACCGTAAAGCTTGATGGCAGAAGCTTTGATTTTGACCTGGGATTTGATAATGACAGCATTTTGGATGCAGCCCTCAAACAGGGTGCCGACCTGCCTTTTGCCTGCAAAGGAGGTGTTTGCTGTACCTGTAAAGCCCGCTTGATTGAAGGCGAAGTGGAAATGGAAGTGAACTGGGGACTGGAACAGGAAGAAGTTGAACAGGGATATATTCTTACCTGTCAGTCGCATCCCAAAACTGAAAAAGTGGTGGTGGATTTTGATATTAAATAAATCCTGTTCTTATACAGGGTAGTTCTGTTAAAAATTCAACCTGGTCCCTATCTGGATAATGGCAGTATAATTCCGGTTAGACGTTATTTCATTTCGCCTGCCATGTCCACGGGTGGCTTTTAATTTAATTTGTTGCCCATTTGCAGCCGTTGTTGTATTGATGTCTACATCAGTTTGTATTCTACCCAGTTTAATTACACCGTTTGCAATTGTTCCCGGGTTAATAATAGTAACACCATTATAAACTACCGCATTCCGTACAGAAAAAGTTACTGGTATGTCAGTACGGTCGGGTGAATTGCCGAGATTATCACGAAGATAAAGCTCAACTTCAACTTTCGATCTGATATAAATTTCCTTCCGTTCCGGTTTTTTTTCTACAGGCGCTGTTGTCTCCTCCTTAATGTTTTCCTCTCTTTTTTTTACCGGCTCTTTCCTTTCTGTTTTTTTATCCTTTGGTTTGTCAACTGGTTTCTTTACCGGCTCCGGTAAGATTACCGGGTTATCCTTTTCCTGTGGTGGCACAATACCGGTTTCCTGCGGTCTTATATATTCAGTTGATGGATTATTTGAAATATCTATTCTTTTTTCAGTTTTATTTAAACTATCAGTCACGGCCTGAGCTAAACCCTTACCGCTGTCCTTTTTAAAAACCACTAAGGCAATAACAAGGAAAAGAAGCAATGCTAACAATGCCAGGTAGAATTTTTTATTTTCTTTAAAATTCTTTTTTATAAAAGTGGTTTCATTGCTTACCGGTGTTTCCAGCCTTGTTTCCATTCCGGCAGCCAAACTACTGTCAAGCTGTGTAACTGCCGCATTGGAATGAGCTGCCTGAGCTGCTGCTGTTGCAGGTTTCAGTACTGCCAGGTTAATTTCGCGGTAATTTGGAAAAGCCTTTGCCAGTGCCTGTTGAAAAGCCCGTGCATCTGCATACCTGTTTTCCGGATTCTTATCTAAAGCCTTCATCACAATATCACTAAGCGCTTTGGGTATCGATGCATTCATTTTTTCAGGCGGGTTGATCTTCTTTTTAAGGATCGCCTGCATCAGGTTATAATCAGTATCGTTCTCAAAAGGAAGTTTTCCCGAAAGCACTTCATATAAAGTAAGCCCCATGGCATAAATATCTGATGATGCTGTTGCTTCTTTACCCTGTATTAGTTCCGGCGCCATAAATTCAATGGTGCCGATTATCTTATTCACCTGGGTCATCTTTTGCTCACCGGCAATTTTTGCAATTCCAAAATCCATCAGCTTTACCGTTCCATCCGGTGTAAGCATCAGGTTCGCTGGTTTTATGTCGCGGTGAAATACATTTTTCTTGTGCGCATGATTTAATCCTTCCAATGCCTGGATAAATACCGGCACCACAAATTCAGGAGGCAATACGCTGTATTTTTTCATCAAGCCGTCAAGATTATTTCCTTCAACAAATTCCATAACCATAAAATGGTTATTATTTTGCTCAATAAAATTGTAGATAACGGCAATATTGGGGTGAAGCAACTGAGCCAATACCCTGGCTTCTTTTTTAAACCTTTCCAAAAACTGAGGCTGAATGGTTAACTGCGGATGCAGCATTTTCAATGCTACTTCTCTTCCCAGCATTGTATCGGTAGCCCGGTAAACAGTTCCCATTCCTCCTTGCCCCAGGTGGGCAGTAATCTCGTAATTTAAAATTTTGTCTCCTATCATAAATTCATTTATTAAATATCGGTTGGCAGATCTGCGTCCCTGGTCATTTTCAGATTATCTGCATCTTGTGACAAATCAGGTAAAGTGATATCCCTGGTTAATTTTGATTCGGTTTCAATAACTGCTCCGGTTTTTTCTGCAAGCACAACAGTAATATTATCTTTCCCCCCACGTCTCTTAGCCTCGGCTATCAGTGAATCTGCAATCTGCTGCAACGAATTTTCACGAAGCGCCTCAGCCAGTTCTGCATCAGAAAGATAATCGTATAATCCATCAGAGCAAAGCAGCAGGCGGTCATTTTCGTTAAATGCCAGGTTCAGTTTTCCCGTATCTACCCTTAGGGCTGGCTTGGTACCCATCGCATTTATCAGCACATTTCTTTGAGGATGTGTATCTGCTTCTGCTGGAGTAATATCTCCATTATTTACCAGTTGTTGTACATAAGTATGATCTTCGGTTATTTGTGTAAGGACATTTTTTTTAAACAGGTAAGCACGGCTGTCGCCTGCATGTGCATAGTATAAAGCCTGGCCGTTAACCACCACTACTGTACAGGTGGTGCCCATTCCTTTATACTTTTCATTTGCAGAAGCTGTATCAAAAATTCTTTTATTCGCAGTATTGAAAGCATGTAAGAGAGCCTTCTCTTTATTTGTATCGCTGCCCTGCTTAAAATATTCTTCGCTGATGGTCTCCAGTGCAATCTTACTGGCTACTTCTCCGGCATTATGGCCTCCCATGCCATCAGCAACAAGCAGTAAATAACCTTTTTCACGGATAATTTTTTCATCCGCTATCTTGACAAAAGTTCCGGCATCTTCATTATTGGTACGAATAACACCGAGGTCGGTCTTTACCACCACTTTCAGGGTTGATGTATCCAAAACCTCAGGTTCAGCCTCAGCCTGTACCTGTTCTTTTTTGTTTTTATTTTTTTTCCACCAGAACATTTTCTATTGATTTATTTTTTCAAGATTATATTCAAAGGAGTTTCGCCTTGGCGATATTACCACCTGTACTTTTTTATCTTCATAACCATCGGCATGTATAGTAAATTCAAATTTATCTCCTTCATTGCCACTGACGGTATGGGGCAATGGTATACGTACATTATCACCTGAAATAAGTTCAGCATTACTGATACCCGGAACATTGATAGTAACTTCCTGTTTTTCACCGGCCGATATAATTTCTTTAACCGGCTTAACCGGCTCCACATCAGGCTTATTATTTACCAGGATAAATATAAGCAACAGAACCCCGATTGCTGCAGCGGCACTAATAAGTATTTTTTTTGGCGGAAGTTTTAAAGGGATGCTGTTCAATTTAGTTTCTCCGGCAAACGCCTTTTTATTATTATTTAACAAGCCTTCAATTTCTGCTGCCGAAATACGGCTGGCCGGATTTACTTTCAGGCTTTTGTCAATAATGATTGCCAGTTTTTCAGAAATAACCGGCACCAGTATTTTGGGATTGGTAAAACTGCCTTTGATAATTTTTGCCCTCATCACTGCAGGGTTGGTTGCTTCAAACGGCATATAGCCGGTAAGCAGTTCATAGGTCATTACTGCCAGGCACCAGATATCTGATTTAAGGTCTTCCTTTTGGTCAAACTGTTCAGGCGCTAAATATTCCATAGTGCCCACTACAAAACCAAGCTGCGTAAGTTTAGGTGAATACCTGTGTTTGGCAATTCCAAAATCCATCATTTTAACGGTACCATCAGTCTGAATCTTAAAATTCTGTGGTTTAATATCCCTGTGAATGATTTCTTTTTTATGCAGGTAGGCAAGTGCAGAAATAATCTGCCGGAGAATATTTTCTGTTTCTTCGCTGGAAAGTTTTCCTTTTCTGTGGAGGATACTGCTGAGGGTTTCTCCATCCACATATTCCATCACTATACAAAGCCGGTTGTTGCATTTTGCATATTCATACAGCCTGGTAATATTAGGATGGTTTATTGAAGATTGTATATAAGCTTCGTTTTTAAACCTGTCGGCAAATGCTTCCTGGTGTAATATTTTAACGGCGGCTACTCTGTTTAACGAGGGATTGAATGCTTTGTAAACGTCGCCCATACCACCTGATCCGATGTGGTCGGTCAGGCGGTATCCGGCAACTTCTGTAACCTTTTCATCCGCATATCCCATTTATTAAAATCCGTTTTATTGTTTTATCACTTCGACATTTTTTTTCTTCCCATCAACTCCAGGCCATACTTAATTGGTACTGCAAAGGAAATATTTGCACCACCAAGTGAAGCTCCTGCATAATAAATACCCACCACATTGCCTTTATCATCAAACATAGGCCCGCCACTGTTACCGGAACCGGTTGCATTAATCGTAAGCTGGTATGAATCACCAAAGCCGCTATAAGTAAGATTTTTGTCAGATGAAGCCGGTATTACCCTGCCGATATTACCCGTTGTTAAAGTTGGGGTAGGCATGGTTGTGTATTGAGGTTGCGGATTAAAAGGATCGTTAGATTTACGCACAACATATTCCTCCGGTGCTACACCCGGATACCCCATTACAGTAACTACCTGTCCGGCTTTAATGTCATCATAGCTGTCTTTCATGGTAACTTTAGTTAAAGACTCAGGAATATCGATCTTAAGCATAGCAACATCATGTTCATCAGATGGTGTAACTGAAACTGCAGGACGGCGAAGGACCGTATTGGCAAAAACCACATTCATATAAGTATTTCTTCCTTTTACCGCACCCTGGTTTACCTGCCGGCCGCCTACCATTGTAGCATTTGCCGGTACATACCCGCCCACCTGCTGTGGCATGATAGATACACCCTCAACTATTTGCGGTTTGCCGTTTTCAGACCTTATCAGTACTCCCGGAAATGCATATTGAGGGAAGTTATACCTGGTGTTCCAACTGGCGCCAACATGGCGGTTGGTAAGTATGAACCCATCTTCAGAAACTACAAAGCCCGATCCGCTTGACCCGGCAATACCTATCTGTACCCCCATTTGTACATTTCGCTTTATATCCAGGTAGGGTTCTATTCCGCCATTATAGTTTTCAATATAAGCCGCCAGGTAATTTGTTAGTCCGTTGGCCCCTTTAACCGGAACGTATACATGCCATAATTCATCGCTTGTATTTGCATCAAAAATCTGCCAGCCAAATTCAATCTGTACAACCCTGTCTTCATTTTCCTTAGATATCTGTTCGGGCGATTTTTTATCTTTTGTACTGGAATCCTGTACAGTAACAATGGTTGTATTGCCTTTAAATATTTTATCTTTAAATGCATAACCCAATGCCCCCAGCAGCACAACAATACCACCAACAACAAGCAGCATTTTACTGGACGATTTTTTTCTTTCGGCCACCAGCATTCGCTCAACTGTTTGTTTACCCAAACCTGTTTTGACAGGTTCGGCATCCGGCACAACCGCCACTTCCGAAATGGTGGTGGATTTAATTGAAGTTGGTATCTCAACCATACGTGTAGCCGCCATCATATCCTGCGGCCTTGGGTTAATATCGAAAGAGAACACGGGGCCATTCAAACCCAATTGTACCTCGTCCCCAACTTCCAGTGCAACATTGCCTTTAACCCTGTTCTTATTTACAAATATGCCGTTGCGGCTGTTATTATCCCGTATTTCAAATTTCGGAGGGTCATCACTCAGTTTCACAATCTTTCCATGTTCCCGGCTAACTATAACTTCCTGGTCGGGATCGAACTGAATATCGCTGCCTGTTGTACGGCCGATAGATAGCTCAGCCTTGCTGAAATCAAATTCTTCAACCTGGTTTGCTTTTGTACCTGATATATGCCTGATGACATATCTTTCAATAGTAGTGCTCATGTTGTTTGGTTTTGGGTTTATGGTATTGATGAAATGTTTCTGTGTATTGAAGGATATTGTAATATAAAGCACCGAATGATTTTCTAAAGGAAATTGGAAAAGGAAACAGAAATATAAACTTAAGCTTACTGCCTGATATCCAGTTTATAAACTATGGTACTACAGTATTTTTCTCACATAAAATGTGATACATTTATTAAGGGGAGGGATTGAACATTTAAATATAGGAATAATCAATTTAAAAATTGATTATTTACCATATTATTTACTTTTATCATGAGGTTTTATTCTAATATAGCAAATAAAAATAAATCCTGGCTAAAAACCCCATTTCCCCGGATTACGCGATAAAACATTAAAAATACTGTTGTTAAAAAGATATGTTGTCTGAGTTTTATTTACAGGATCCCTTCATCACTAACAGTTGTTAGTTTTTTGTATTATTTTTACACCCTAAATTATCTATCATGCAAATACAGGATCTTGAAAAAATATTTGAGGATAAGATTGAAAAAGAAATTAAAATTGAACCCAAAGACTGGATGCCGGATGCCTACCGCAAAACAAATATCAGGCAGATAAGCCAGCATGCACATAGTGAAATAGTTGGCATGCTGCCCGAAGGCAACTGGATAAGCAGGGCCCCATCGTTAAAACGCAAAGCCATTCTGATTGCTAAAGTGCAGGATGAAGCAGGGCATGGATTATACCTGTACTCGTCTGCCGAAACATTAGGCAGCAGCCGTGATGAAATGGTTGCGGACCTGCACAGCGGCAAAGCAAAATATTCATCCATCTTTAATTACCCCACTTTAACCTGGGCCGATATGGGTGCCGTAGGATGGTTGGTTGATGGTGCTGCTATTTTAAACCAGGTAATGTTATGCCGTACATCGTACGGTCCGTACGCAAGAGCCATGGTAAGGATTTGTAAAGAAGAAAGTTTTCATCAACGCCAGGGATTTGAAAGTTTATTGGTTTTATCAAGAGGAACCGATGAACAGAAAGCCATGTGCCAGGATGCAATAAACCGTTGGTGGTGGCCAAGCCTGATGATGTTTGGACCAAAAGATTCTGAAAGTACTAACAGCGACCAGAGCATGAAATGGAAAATAAAACGCAAGACAAATGATGAACTGCGTCAGCAGTTTGTAGATATGGCTGTTATGCAGGTAAAAGTTTTGGGCATGTCGTTGCCCGACCCCGAATTAAAATGGAATGAACATAGAAAGCATTACGATTTTGGAGAAATAAACTGGGATGAATTCTGGAATGTGGTGAAAGGAAATGGGCCCTGCAACAAGCAACGTCTTGCCGCAAGAAACAAAGCACATGATGAAGGCGCCTGGGTGAGAAAAGCTGCAACTGCTTATGCAGAAAAAAAAGCCTCCCCCAACCCCTCCAAAGGAGGGGCTTTAGAAGCAGCTTAATTATTTAAAACTTCTTTTATGAAAATAGAAATCAAGAAATTTTACTACGGCGATATTCCCGACGAAAGTGCCGGAGGTAATGAATTGAAAAGCTCTGAGGTTCCCCCTTTAGGGGGCGGAGGGGGTAGTTGGCCGCTTTGGGAAGTTTTCGTCCGCAGCAAACAGGGCCTCGATCACAAACACGTTGGCAGCCTGCATGCAACCGATTCAACCATGGCTATTGAAAATGCCAGAGATGTTTATACAAGGCGACAGGAAGGTGTTAGCATCTGGGTTGTAGAAAGTAAATTTATTACCGCATCCAATCCTGAAGAAGCAGGAGAGTTATATGAACCTGCTGTTGACAAGATTTACCGCCACCCTACTTTTTATGATTTACCGGATGAAGCAGGGCACATGTAACCGCTGATTTATTTGATTAAAAGATTTCGCAGATGAGCAATTCACTAATTGATTATACTTTACACTTAGCAGACAATACCTTAATTATTGCACAAAGAAATGCGGAATGGTGTGGCCACGGGCCCATACTGGAACAGGATATTGCCATCACCAATATTTCTTTGGACCTTTTGGGACAATCAAGAAATTTTTATCAGTATGCTGCTAAATTAATAAATGACTCTACAAAATTGCAGACAGCAAAAGTCCCTCCTTTGGAGGGATTTAGGGAGGCTTCAGAAGATTCCCTGGCATATTTAAGGACAGAAAGAGAATTTAAAAACTGTTTATTAGTTGAGCAGCCAAATGGAGATTGGGGACAAACTATTTTACGCCAGTTTTTTTTCAGTGCTTATCAATTTCTACTTTACGAAAAATTACAAACCAGCAAAGATGAACAGATAGCAGCCATTGCTGCCAAGGCTTTGAAAGAAGTTACTTACCACCTGCGCTGGAGCAGCGAATGGGTTATAAGGCTTGGCGATGGGACAGAAGAAAGTAATGAACGGATGAATAATGCCATTGATGAATTGTGGAGATATACCGGTGAATTATTTATGGCTGCTGATTATGAAAAAGAAGCAGGTATTGATGTTGCAGAACTAAAAGATGAGTGGACAAAAAAAATAACATCCGTTTTTAATGAAGCAACTTTATCTGTTCCCGAAAAAACATTTATGCAAAGCGGCGGTAAAACAGGCGTGCATACTGAACACTTAGGCTATATACTAACAGAATTGCAATATTTACAAAGAACATATCCGGGTGCTGAATGGTAATTGATGAAACCATATCAACCCGAAAAATATGGAAAATACTTGAGCAGGTTACCGACCCTGAAGTACCAGTCTTAACCATCACTGATTTAGGAATTGTAAGAGATGTAAAACTTAACAACGATGAAGTAGAGGTTGTCATCACCCCAACATACACCGGCTGCCCCGCCATGGATATGATTGCCATGAACATAAAACTGGCATTAATTGAAAACGGGTATTCCAATATAAAAATAACATCGGTACTTGCTCCGGCCTGGACAACTGACTGGATGAGTGATGCCGGAAAAAGAAAACTTAAAGAATATGGCATTGCTGCTCCCAATAAAAAATTTGAAATAGCCATTGATGGTAAAGAATGCCCGCTATGCAATTCCACTAACACAAAACTCATCAGCGAATTTGGCAGCACAGCCTGCAAGGCTTTATACCAATGCAACGATTGCAAAGAACCTTTCGATTATTTTAAATGCCATTAATTTCCCAACAGCGCTCCTGTCCCTTTTCTTAACAGGTTTATTATTTCAGCTATACAACTTTTCCTGACAGATATTGAACAGGTATCTGCAGTTATCTATCCCGCCCAATTAACATAAAACAGCTGCGTTATTATCCCACAAATACAGACTAACAGGTATTTTGCTTTTATGCAAAAAACTCATTCATCTTAAATTTTAAAAACCAATTATCAATGAAAAAGAACATGATCCTATCTATGGCAGCATTATTAATGTTTGCTGTAACGAGTTGTAAAAAAAACGATACAACCCCTCCTCCGCAACAAGCATTAGCTGTTGCAGCCATCAGCCCTTCCGGCGGTGTTAAAGCCACATTAGTAACTATTACCGGGAGCAATTTTGGAACAGTTGCCAACGATGTAAAAGTGTATTTTAACAATGTACAGGGAACCGTGCAAGCTGTCACTAATACAAGTATTACAGCTACTGTACCAACAGGTGCAGGAACGGGTAATGTAAAAGTTGAGAAAAACAGTGTTCAGGTTACGGGCCCTGTATTTACCTATGTATTAACTGCCACTTCGGGCACCTTGGCCGGAAACAATATTGGCTTTGCAAACGGAACAGGCACTGCTGCATTATTTAACCAGCCAACAGGGGTTGCAAAAGATGCTGCAGGAAATATTTTTGTAGCAGACAGAGACAATCACCGCATACGCAAAATTACAGCAGCCGGTGTGGTAACAACTTTTGCTGGCAGCGGCACGGCAGGATTTACAGATGGTACCGGAACTGCTGCAAGCTTTAATCAGCCTTATGGTATTGCTATTGATGCATCGGATAATATTTATATAGCCGACAGAATTAATAATGCCATTCGTAAAATCACTCCTGCCGGCGTGGTAACAACTATGGCCGGCAATGGTTCTGCAGGTTCTGCAAACGGAACCGGGGCTGCAGCCAGCTTTCACGAACCATTAGGTGTAGCAGTAGATGCAACAGGTAATGTTTTTGTAGCAGATTATATTAACAGCTTAATCAGAAAAGTAACGCCTGGCGGTGTGGTAACAACTTTTGCTGGCAGTAGCTCAATAGGGCTTACAGATGGCACCGGAACTGCTGCGTCTTTCCACGGAACATTTGGTGTTGCTTTTGATGTATCAGGTAATTTATTTGTAGGTGACTATAATAACAATGCTATCCGCAAAATTACGCCTGCAGGGGTTGTAACAACTTTTGCCGGAAACGGCATGGGGGGTACTACAGACAGCACCGGCTCTGCGGCAAGATTTAACCATCCAACCGCTATGGCAATTGATGCATCAGGCAAAATATATGTATGTGATGCATTCAACAACCGTATACGCATTATTACTGCCACAGGTGTGGTAACAACCTTAGCAGGTAGTATTGCCGGAAATACAGATGGCACTATGGCAAATACAAAATTCGCCACACCAATCGGGATATGTGCGGATTGGGCTAATAACAGTTTGTATATAGCAGACTTTGATAATCACCGCATCAGAAAAATAATCGGGGATTAACTTCTTTCATTTTAAAAGAATAAAAAGAACGGCTGAAAATATCAGCCGTTCTTTTTTTAGATAAGTGTTGTTGATTTATTTATAACTGATGCTGATTTATAAACAACTGCATTAATACACCTCACGGGGATAACCTGTAACGTTTATCTATACCGAATTATCTACTTTAGAGGTAAAGACAAATCCCCGGATGCTTAATAAGTTTGCCAGATTGAACAATTGTTTATTGCTGTTTATTTTTGCAACACTCCCTGTATTGTTGAAAGCTCAGCAGGATTGTAGTTGTACTGATGACGGCAATATTGCTAATTTGAAAACAGCTCCCGGGAAACTGGCAGGTGCAGGATGCAGGGCATATTATTATGAGCTTACCGGGAAAAGATTTATAAAACAAAGAAATTATGATTCGGCTGATCATTATCTGCAACAGGCTATAAAGGAATACAGCAACAATAACTGCAGCAACCTGTCGTACCTGAACGTTTATAAACTGCTTGCCGCTGTTAATAATACAATTGGTGATTATGAGAAATCGATTCAGTACAGCCTGAAAGTTCTTCCAATAACAGAAACCGCGTCGGATAAGGCAGAAGAGGCAGATTGTTTACTGACTATCGCCGAGTCATTCGACCGGATGAAACAATCGGACAAAGGAATTGAATATGCCCGTAAAGCATTGAATCTTGTAAACCTGTTGCCTTCTTCATCCAAGAAAGCAGATTTACTCAGTAAAGCTGCTGCCAGGTTTCTTTGGTTTTACCAGGACAGAAAAAACATGACCATCCTCGATTCTGCAGAAAAAATTATCGAAGAACAGCTTCAGATAGCCAGGCAGATCAATGACCCGGTTTTATTAAGAAGGGGCTTTAATTATATGAACGGCTTTGCCCACGAAAGAAAAAATTATAAAAAAGCCTTATTGTATATCGACAGCTGTTTATCTCTTTTACAAGCTGACAATGATATCGCTTTGAAAGCCACAACCTATGGAGATAAAGCAGATGTTCTTATGGAGATGGGCAATTTTACAGAGGCCCGCAGGTTTGCAGACTCCTGTCTTTATTTGCACCAGCAGGTAAAGAATCCGGAAACAATCGCAAATGCTTATGCACTTATTTACCAGATAAGTGAGCAGTCGAAAGATTATAAAGCTGCGCTGGATGCAATGAACAGTTATATTGAAATTACCGACAGCCTCACTAAGGTTGAAAAGACCAGGGCCATTAATGAACTGGAGAAAAAATATAACCAGGAAAAAAATGAGAAGACTATAAAACTACTGGATCAGGAAAAAAGAATTTATTTATTGCTTGCCATTGCCTGCTTACTGGGCCTCATTACAATCGGGTTTTTTATATACCAGCAATCATTAAAACACAAACAGAAGATTTTAGAAACGGAGCAGCGTCTTAACAGGGCCAGGATGAATCCGCATTTCTTTTTTAATGCACTAGCTTCTTTACAAACCTATGCGCTGCAGGGGAATGATGGAAAATCAATAGCTGTTAACCTTTCGAAGTTTGCACATATTATGAGAGAAACACTGGAAAGCACGTATAAAGATTATATAACCATCGGGCAGGAAATTGATTTTTTAAATGAATACCTTGAACTTCAAAAGGTCCGGTTCCCCAAAAAATTTACTTATGAAATTACAACCGGCAACATGATTGATATTGATGACCAGATTATTCCTTCTATGATTCTCCAGCCTTTTGTTGAAAATAGTATTGAACATGGATTTACAGGAATTGATTATACAGGAAATATCCAGATACATTTTAAAAAAGAAAATCATAATTTGCTGATTACTGTCATTGATAACGGGAAAGGTTTAACGGTTCAGGAAAAAGGGAATGGCGAACATATCTCAAGAGCCAGCCAGATCATAAAAGACCGCCTTTACCTGCTAAACAAAAAACTAAAAACAAAAGCCCGGTTTTTAATTACCAATAATAAAAACGGGACCGGCGCAGTTGTAGAAATCTATTTACCAATTTTACACAAAGCCAACGTTAATCTAAAAAATTAAATTTTAAGTAAATTGAATTGAACTTGTAAATAAATCTTCTGCAAAAAATTTGCAATAACTTTACATCAAGCCTGACAAAATGAAATTACTGATTGTTGACAATGAAGAAAATCTGCTTAAGGGCTTAAAGTTATTGCTTGAAAATTTTTGCCCCGAAATAACCAGTATTGAAACCGCTGAAGGCGTTGTTACCGGCCTGGAAAAAATAAACAGTTTTAAGCCCGACATCCTGCTGTTAGATGTGGAAATGGATGACGGCACAGGTTTTGACCTGGTGAAGCAGGTTATTGCTCCCCGCTTTCAGCTTATTTTTGTTACAGCACATAACCAATATGCCATACAGGCTTTTCAATTCAGCGCTATAGATTATTTACTAAAACCGGTTGACCCGGATGCACTTCAAAAAAGTATTGGAAAAGCCGTTGCAAATATCAGGAACGCAAACCTGCAGCAACAGGTTGAAATACTGATGCAGCAATTAAGCGGCATTCAGAAAAAAGATCAGAAAATCGTATTGAAGGATATTGATAATACCTGGTTTGTAAAAGTTTCGGATATTTTATATTGCGAAGCGGAAGGCACTTATACAAGATTCTATCTGCAAAATGCAGACCCCATTTTAGTTTCAAAAAATTTAAAGGAATACGAAGGCATCCTGGAACCCATTGGTTTTTTAAGAACACACCACTCCTTCCTGGCTAATCCCGACAAAATAAAATCATACGACAAAACAGATGGCGGAGCCTTAATACTCGAAGGCGGCCGCCCGGTTCCTGTATCACTCCGCAAAAAAGATCATGTTATGCAGGTATTGGAAAATAAAAAATCCTGATAAATTATCAACATGTCCCCTTGTTACAAATCCATCAACACGAAACTCCGCTGCCGCTTAAAAAGCCAAAACCGTAAACTCTTTTTTTCTCCTGCGTGATATTTTCAGCCTGCTGCCATCTTATAACTCAATTGTGGTATTGCGTTCAATGTCTTTAATAAAATCAACGTTCAGCAAATTACTGCGGTTGGGGCGTACAAAACCAAATTGTGCCAACTGGTCTTCAAATGCACCCGGTTATTTAGCTGTTACACATTTTTTCCCTTTTGTATAGAACCGGGTATAATTACTTACTGCTTCGCAGCGGATAATATCTTTAACAGATAAGTATTGCACACCCTGAACTGTTAAAACCGGTATTTCTGAAACTAATGTATTCATAAAAAGTATTTTTAATCATGTAAAAATGAAGAATAAATCAAGTGAAGTCAATCACACAAAGGGTGATATTTGATACTTTACTATTTTAATCTTTAAAGCTGTATTGCACGTTGGTATTAACCAATTACACTTGTCATTTACAAATTGAAATGATGGATTTCTGAGGATAGTCCGAAAATGGTCTTTTTAATTTAAGCGATCAATGGCCATTCGATTACTTCAAGTGCCATTAATCTTCTTAACTTTATCCCGGTTAAATATTATAATCATGAACTTTACAATTTATCTACAGGAAGCCGCCCAGGTTTCTGTGGCTTTTATTATTGGAGCGATAATTGGTCTCGAAAGGGAATTCAGAAGTAAGCCTGCGGGATTTCGTACAATGATTCTTATTTGCGTAGGCTCCTGTCTTTATACGATTCTCTCGAAAGAAGTTGGCGGGGAAAGTGCCGACAGAATAGCCAGCAATATTGTTACCGGTATTGGTTTTATTGGTGCAGGTGTAATTTTTAAAGAAGGGATCACCGTAAATGGATTAACCACCGCAGCATTAATTTGGGTTACAGCTGCATTGGGTATGGCTGTTGGTTATCACAATTATCCGTTGGCAATTGTAGTTGCCGGTATGGTTGTGGTTGCCTTGTTTGTTCTGGAACCGGTGCAGCATTTTATCAACAAGTTTCATAAAGTGAAGGATTATAAAATCCGCACCATTGAATTGGGGAATAACTTCAATACTGAATTAGAAGATTTTTTTAAATATCATGGCCTAACGTTCCGTTGTATGAAATTTACAAAAGATAATAATGATGCCATTTATTTATACCGGATCAGCTCGCCCGACAGGAACTACGACCTGGTAAGCCAGTTTTTATTAAATCACAAAGATGTGAGAAGCTTTGAAGCTTAAGCATGCGATTTTAATGACAAAATTTTAAAAAGATGTCTTCTATATTATTTGAAATAAAAAACTCGGTTGCTTATATCACCTTGAATAGGCCTGATATATTCAATTCCTTTAACCGGGAGATGGCTTTATTGCTGCAGGAAAAACTGGATGAAGCAGCCTCTATACATGAAGTACGTGGCGTGTATATCACCGGTGCCGGCAAAGCATTTTGCGCCGGCCAGGATATTGATGAACTGGCCGGGGAAAATAAAATTGAACTTGCACAAATTTTAAGCGAACATTATAACCCCATTGTAAAACGGATACGGAACCTGCCCAAGCCGGTGATAGCCGCAGTTAACGGCGTAGCTGCCGGTGCCGGTGCCAATATTGCTTTGTGCTGCGATCTGGTTGTTGCAACAGCATCTGCATCTTTCATACAGGCTTTCAGTAAAATAGGATTGATACCTGACAGCGGCGGAACTTTTACATTACCCCGTTTAGTTGGCTGGCAAAAAGCAAGTGCATTGATGATGACGGGAGATAAAATTGCTGCAACTGATGCAGAAAAAATGGGAATGATCTATAAAGTCTTTACTGATGAAACATTTGAAGATGAAAGTAAAAAGATTGTTCAAACATTATCACAAATGCCAACCAAAGGTTTGGCTTATACCAAACATGCATTAAATCATTCCTTTCATAATGATTTGGAAAAGCAATTGTTGCTGGAAGATGAATATCAGCAGAAAGCTGCATCAACTTATGATTATAAAGAAGGAATTAATTCTTTTTTAGAAAAAAGAAACCCCATATTTAAAGGCGAATAGTAAATAATTTTTATGCAGGACCTGTCTCAGTTCTATTTATTACGTAATGACATAACATTTTTAAACTTTGGTTCTTTTGGCTCCTGTGTTAAGCCGGTGTTCGAAAAATACCAGCAATACCAGCTTGAGCTTGAGCAGGAACCTGTGGAATTCATTACAGTTAATGGGCCACAGTACCTGGAACAATCGAGAAAGGCATTGGGTACTTATCTTAACTGTCATCATGATGACCTGGTATATGTAACCAATCCTTCTTATGCAGTTAATATTATTGCAAAAAGTATGGCCCTGCAACCAGGCGATGAAATACTTACCACGGATTTGGAATATGGCGCCTGCGATAAAACATGGGAATATTATTGTAAGAAGAAAGGAGCCATTTATAAAAAACAACCAATCCGTTTCCCGATAGAAAGCAAAGCAGATTTTATAAAGCAGTTTTTTAACGGGCTTACGCCGAAAACTAAACTGGTTTTTATCAGTCATCTTACCAGCAGTACGGGACTGCGTTTGCCGGTTGAAGAAATTTGCGCTATGGCAAAAGAAAAAGGGCTGATGACATTTGTTGACGGGGCACATGGGCCGGCACAGGTACCGGTTAATCTTTCAACATTGCAGGCAGATATTTATACCGGAGCCTGTCATAAATGGATGATGACACCGAAGGGAAGTTCTTTTTTATATGTAAAGAAAGAGCTGCAGCATTTGTTCGATCCTTTAATTATAAGCTGGGGTTACAATGCCATGTTTCCTTCGCCTTCAAAATTTTTAGATTATCACCAGATGCAGGGTACCAGGGATTTTTCAGCATTTCTTACAATTCCCGATGCGATAGAATTTATGCAGCAGCATAATTGGGAAACCGTTTCAGCCAATTGCCGGAAGCTGACACAGGATAATGCGCCTGCACTTTGCGAACTGCTGCATGCAACGGCGATGACACCAGTTACCGATGATTTTATAGCACAATTGTACAGCGCCGAAATAAAAACCAGCGAACCGGAAAAACTAAAAGCGCATCTTTTCAACGAATATAAAATTCAGGTTCCGGTAATGCGACACGGAGATAAAGTGTATTTACGGTATTCTATTAATGCTTTTAACAAACAGGAAGATTTAGACAAACTGTTTACCGCAATAAAAGTTATAAAGCAGGAAACTAATTTGATTGAAACTTAAATTAATATTATGCCAACATCAAGAGAAGTGGTTGATCACATGATGGAAAATGATCTGTTCAGCCAGTGGCTGGGTATTGAAGTGCTGGAAATAAAAGATGGTTACAGTAAAATTAAAATGACTGTGCGTAAAGAGATGATCAATGGCTTTGGCATTGTGCATGGAGGCATTGCGTTCTCCTTATCTGACAGTGCATTTGCTTTTGCCTGCAACAACCGGAATGTTTTATCTGTTGCGCTTGATACTTCAATCAACTTTACAAAACCTGTGCATGTGGGAGATGTATTAACTGCTGAAGCAGGTGAATTACATAACGGACGGTCAACAGGATTATATCATATCACAATAAAAAATCAAAACGATCATGTTGTTGCTTTATTCAAAGGCACTTGTTTCCGTACAAATAAATCATTGATATGACCTACGAGTTTCAGGGATATAAGCCGGTCATTCACGAGTCTTCTTTCATTCATCCGCAGGCGGCTGTTACAGGCAATGTAATTATAGGCAGCAATTGTTATATAGGCCCCGGTGCTGCCATACGGGGCGACTGGGGGCAAATCATTATTGAAGACGGATGTAACGTGCAGGAGAACTGTACCATTCATATGTTTCCCGGCATAACAGTTATTTTAAAAGAAGGCTCCCATATTGGTCATGGTGCTGTTATTCACGGTGCAACCATTGGCAGAAACTGCCTGGTTGGTATGAATGCTGTTATTATGGATAATGTAATACTGGGCGATGAATGTATTGTAGGTGCCCTGAGTTTTATCAAAGCCGATGACATTTTTGAAAACAGAAGTTTGATAGTTGGTAACCCTGCGAAAAAAATTAAAGAAGTAAGTGATGAAATGATAAACTGGAAAACTGAAGGAACAAAATTATATCAGCAATTACCAGTGAGCATGTTTGAAAGCTGGAAATCATGTGAACCACTCAGAAAAATTCCTGCAGGCCAAAAACCACAATCATCCAGTTATAAAACCTGGAACCATAACAAATAGCTATTTAGCTGCCTCCCAGATTAGCTTTTCATTTTTTGCTTCTGTAAAAAAATCTGGCAATTTCCCATCGCCCTTTCCGGTAAATCCCCCATCAGGAGAACCTAAAAAATTACATTTATCATCATATACTTCATTAAAAAAATCACAGCAGGGCGAAACCACGTAATATACTTTTTTACCTTTGTACATATACTCAACTACTTTTTGAGGCCGCTCATGTATCTCTTTTACTTTAAATGAATCAATTTTATTTTGCAGGCATTTTGGTATTTCGGTTGCACTTATCAACCCGCCTGCTGATTTCTTTTTTGCTAAAGAGTCTTTTGTAATATCCCCATAACTTTTACTTACAATAACTGAATCTTCGGCTGCCGCTGATTGATTAGATTTCACCGAGCCACAACTCAGCATGATCAACCCCGGTATTAAAATAAATTTAATCATCTGCATTTTCATTTAATTAATACAAATGTAAGTTGATTTAAAAGTTTATTTCCATGCGCCCGACATAAAAACAAGTTAACATGCTTTAATCTTCAAATTTTACTGACCTTTGCGCCAATAATGGAAAAATCAAACTTTGTAGACCAGATAAAGATATTCTGCCGCAGCGGTCATGGCGGCGCCGGAAGCAAGCATTTTATGCGTAATAAGTTAACCGCCATGGGCGGGCCTGATGGTGGTGATGGCGGACGTGGGGCACATATCATTTTAAAAGGAAACGCACAATTATGGACACTGCTCCACCTGCGTTATTATAAAAATGTACTGGCCGAAAACGGAGAGAATGGCAGCAAGAATAATTCAAGTGGTAAAACCGGTAAGGATATAATTATTGAGGTGCCGCTCGGTACCATTGCCCTTGATGAAGAAACCGGTGAAAAAGAAATTGAAATTCTGGAAGACGGACAGGAACTTATTTTAATGAAAGGTGGCCGTGGCGGTTTGGGAAACAGTAATTTTAAAACCGCTACCAACCAGGCGCCCGAATACGCTCAGCCCGGCGAACCGGGTGTGGAAGGAATAAAAATTCTGGAACTGAAAGTGCTGGCCGATGTCGGGCTGGTTGGTTTTCCCAACGCCGGCAAATCAACATTGCTTAGCAGTATTACTGCAGCCAAACCAAAAATTGCCGATTATGCTTTTACAACACTGGTTCCGCAACTGGGAATGGTTGAATACCGGGATGCAAGAAGTTTTTGTATTGCAGATCTGCCGGGAATCATTGAAGGTGCAGCAGAAGGAAAAGGGCTTGGTCACAGGTTTTTACGGCATATAGAACGAAATTCGATTTTACTTTTTTTAATTCCTGCCGACAGCAGCGATCATAAAAAAGAATTTGAAATATTACATAATGAGCTGGAACAATACAACCCCGAAATGCTGCAAAAAGATTTTGTAATTGCCATTAGTAAAAGCGATATGCTGGACGATGAATTGAAAATGGCAATTAAAAAAGAGCTGCCTGAAAAAATTCCACATGTTTTTATTTCGTCCGTAACCGGCTATGGTTTGCCGGAATTAAAGGACTTACTCTGGAATACTTTAAATGACACGATTAAACCATTAAATAATTCTTAAGCCGGTAAGTACCTGAGAAAAATAAATTTTACTAACTTGTAACCGAACCCAAAAACAATACATGAAAAAATTATTCCTTGTAACTACACTGTTTATTTTCTATGGCAACCTGCTTATTGCCCAAACTACAAAGTCATTAAAGAAATCATTGGAGTTAAGAATGCCGAAAGACGCAGGTGACGCTGATGCCGGATCAAACGGTGCCTCGGTTGTGTGGCATCCGGTACAAAATAAATATTATGCAGCCATGGCAGGTAATATAAAATACCCGTTAGCAGTATTTAATGAAACGGGTAAAAGACTATCGTCTGAGAATATGGTTACAAGCGTTGATTTGAGAGGGCTTTGGTATAATCCCATTAAAAAGACACTTTGTGGCAACGGGTATGGCTCAATAGGCTGGTTTCATTACATTCTTGACCCAAAAGGAACTGTACTCAATGTGGATACTGATATCCAGGACATGGCGCAGCCTAATAATCAATGTGTAGGTACATTTAACACAGGCAGCAATGAGGTAATGTTTTTAAACGGAAACCGGGTGTCATTATATTCAAATATCGGGTCGCTCAATAAAGATATAAACCTGCGCCTTGGCCTTACTGAAAAGGATGACATTGGAGAAAAATTTCAATCAAGTGATGAAACCCCTGAAGAATATAATTATACATCAGTTATTTACACCGGTCAGAAAGGGGCTGAGCTGGGACTTCTTAATATCGAAAAAAACCAAATTGAATTATATGACTTCGAAACAGGCTTTTTAACTTCAGTTTTAAAAGTTCCGGAATCGCAGGTAATTTATCCTGCTTTTTGTTTTGCTTTCAGCAATGGACAGTACTGGCTTTATAATAAAGAAACCAGGATTTGGACCTCTTATAAATAAAAAGTTTGCAACCGATCTTAAGTTACATCAGGGAGTTCTACCGAAACGATCTTAAACCTGCTTACTTTTTTTTGATCCTGTTATTGACGGGTTTTCTCATCTATCTGAACTACTCGCATTTTTTTGAACCGCAATATAAAGCAGCACGCAATTCAAATGTATACGGTTTCTTTGCGTATTATTTTTTATACCTCATTCCGTTTGCAGCAGCATTCTTTTTACAGCTGCTTTTTTTCAAAAACTGCACTTACCAAAAAAATTATTGGTTTTGGATTATTCTCTTTCTTTCACCTGCTTTTTTTTCTTTTCGTGTAAATTTTGATTTTCATCATACCCTTATTCAAAAAATATGGGAAGCGGATGCGTTGATATTCTGGTTACATAGTTTTAGCTGGCTGTTTCAGACTTTCGCTCTTTTGATCCCTGTTTATATAATATGGCTGATAAAGGATAAAAATAATCAACCCCTATACGGGATGAAACCATTAAAGCAGGTAAAGCCCTATTTAATAATGTTGTTGATAATGCTGCCACTCATTATCATAGCCTGTACACAAAAAGATTTTTTGACAACGTATCCCAAAGTTCAGTTTTTAGAAAGCCTGGATATATCCTCCAAAAAATGGCATTACATAATTTACGAACTCTGTTATGGTTTTGACTTTCTAAGTATCGAATTATTTTTCAGGGGTTTTTTAATTCTATCCTTATTTAAAATTTGTGGCCCGCAATGCATTATCCCGGTAGCCTGTTTTTACTGCACCATACATTTTGGCAAGCCTGCAGGAGAAGCTATCAGCAGTTTTTGGGGAGCTTTACTTTTAGGTATTATAAGTTATAATACCCTGAGCATCTGGGGAGGTTTAATCATTCACCTGGGTATTGCCTGGCTAATGGAACTCATCAGCTGGATAAGCAACCATTTGTACTAAAATGAGAATATGACATAATAAAACCCTTTTTGCTGTAGTATTGCTTTTAATTAAGTACATGCCTGTATAGATATTATAAACAGAAAATAAATATCTTGCCTATATAACAGCTGCAGTAAAAAGAATTAATATCCATTGAAGGAATACAGTATCTCTTAATCACCGTGTATAATTACGAATCGTATGGCTGCCTCCCGGGTAAAAACTATGGGGAGTTCTACTATTGGATTTAAAAAAATTCATTTTTAATTTTAGCTATTTAAAATGAAAAAGGTGCCCGAAATATCATTATTGTTTTTCCTGGTCACTGCTTTATGCAGCTGCCCATACAGCTCTGCCTATAACCTGGATGAAGTGCCTAATATTTATGTGGAAGATGTATTGATTGGAAAATGGACAACGTTAAAAAAAAATACAGGGAGTAAACAGGAGCATTTGATAACCCTGAGTTTAAGCAAAAGAACTGATACGGAATATAATATTTCATTTAGCGGCGATCTGGAGGTTCTCAGGCCTTTCAATGTTATCAAATCAGATTCAATAACTGGCACTGCATTTATGTCAACTGTAGGAGGTATGCAGTTTTTAAATATCAATATTGCAGCAAGAATTTATATCGCCGAGATAAAACTTAAAGATAGCAGGCTTTCTTTACTGCCACTTGCAGAACATTTTACCGCCAAAATGATATTAAACAGTTCTGCACTAAGGAACTCTGTGGATTTTCATTACAAAACAAGAGTGCATCCCATTCTTGATGATGATTTCTGCTTATGGGAAATGCAAAAGCTGAATTAATCCAGACCACTGCATTTTACCCTTTAGCATTACTGCTATAGTGTGTTATAATTTAGTTGCAAATGAAACAGTTGTAAATCATTCACTATTCAGTAAATTGCCATTTCTAAAAACGATTGCATGCAAAGAAGTAAGATTGCCGGTATTGGTTATTATGTTCCCGAAAACATATTTACCAATGAGGACCTGAAAAAATATATGGATACTTCAGATGAGTGGATACAGGAGCGTACCGGTATTAAAGAACGGCGCTATGCTAAACGTGAAGGTGAAACCACCACCACCATGGGTGTGGAAGCTGCAAAGATCGCTATTGAAAGGGCGGGTATTACCCCACAGGATATTGACTTTATAGTTTTTGCAACCCTCAGCCCCGATTATTATTTTCCCGGATGTGGTGTTTTGCTGCAGCGTGCCATGAAGATGAAAGAAATAGGTGCATTGGATGTGCGTAACCAGTGCAGCGGCTTTGTGTATGCATTATCGGTTGCCGACCAGTTCATAAAAACCGGCATGTATAAAAATGTTTTAGTTGTAGGCAGCGAAAAACATTCATTTGGCCTTGACTTCAGTACCCGTGGCAGAAACATCAGTGTAATATTTGGTGATGGTGCAGGAGCTGTTGTATTACAACCAACCCAAAAAGAAGGGCAGGGGATTTTAAGTACCCATTTACACAGTGATGGTGAAAGTGCTGAGATACTGGCTATGTATAACCCCGGCACACATGCCAATCATTGGATGCCGCAACCTGTGGCTAAATTTGATAAAGCAGAAATAGGCCAGATGTTTATGAGCCATGCCATGATTGATGAAGCGGAAAATTTTCCAAATATGGACGGACCATCTGTATTTAAAAAAGCCATTGTAAAAATGCCTGAAGTAGTTGAAGAAGCATTAGCTGCAAATAATTTAACAGCTGCAGATATTAATATGCTGATACCACATCAGGCCAATTTGCGCATTGCACAATTTGTACAGCAAAAATTAAAATTACGCGATGACCAGGTGCATAATAATATCCAAAAATTTGGCAACACCACGGCAGCATCAGTGCCAATTGCTTTGTGCGAAGCCTGGGAACAAGGAAAAATTAAAAATGGAGATCTTGTTTGCCTGGCGGCTTTTGGTAGTGGTTTTACCTGGGCAGGTGCTTTGATACGTTGGTAATTAATCGTTAAATAAAAGATTACAGGTATTACCTTTATGTAAACTCCGGGTTTCTGCATCCGGAAAATAAAAGACAATGAAATTTATTCTTATTATAACAGTATTTTTTTCTATCGCATTAAATATGAGAGCGCAGCATACAACTAAAATTTTTATTAACGACAAAAAAGCCGCTGAAGTTACTGTTCGTAGTGATCAGCCGGAAGCTGTATTGCTTATAAAAAAAACAGCACATAAAAACTACAACAGTTTTATTATTCAGGTTTCAGGAGAATATGTTGGAGGTGAAATTTATAAAAGAACGCTTGAGTTATCGGGAGAAAGCAGCGAAATAATAAATGAAACTGAAAACAAACCCGGCTTTTTCGACTTTTCAAAAACAGACTCAATAGATCAATTACTATCCGGAAAAACGATTGCTTTATACTTGTTGCTGAATCCTTCCAACCCATTAATGGCAGTCCCTTCCAGAAGAGTTTTTTTAGGTAATTTAGTGATGAAGTGATCATACTACGATGAGAAAATTTATTTATTTTATTAACCCCATTTCGGGAACAGGGGATAAGACATTGCTGCTGGATATCATTAAAAGAAAAACTTCCGAAAAAGAAATTCCCTTTGAAATTTTACATACCAATGCTGCGGGTGAATATACTTACCTGAAAGAAAAAATTGTAACTGAAAAAATTACTGATATTATTGTTTGTGGTGGCGATGGCACTGTAAATCAGGTTGCCAATGCATTGCAGGGTATGAATATAAACATCGGCATTGTGCCCATGGGCAGCGGTAACGGGCTTGCATTTGCAGCAAAAATTCCCAAACGGATTGACAAGGCGCTGGAAATAATTTTTAAAGGTAAAGCTGAATTTGTTGACAGTTTTTATATCAATGATAAATTCAGTTGTATGCTTTGCGGGCTCGGGTTTGATGCACAGGTAGCTCATGATTTTGCCAAACAGCAAAAAAGAGGTTTAGCCACCTATATAAAGCAATCCACTAAAAATTTCTTCACGGCAAAACCCTATGCTTTTGAATTAAGCCTGAATAATAAGTCAATAAACACAGAAGCATTTTTTATAAGTATTGCAAACAGCAACCAGTTTGGTAACAACTTCACCATTGCACCGCAAGCCAGCCTGCATGATGGTTTACTGGATATAGTAGTGGTGAATAAGATGAGTAAAATGCGGATGATCTGGACAGTTTTAAAACAGATAAGAAACGGCCAGGTACGTATGTATGAGGATAAGAAATACCACCGTAACGACATCCATTATTTTCAAACAAAAAAACTCAGCATAAAAAACCAGCAACTGGCTCCATTGCATATTGACGGAGATCCTGCTGCAACAGCGCCTGCATTTGAAATCAGCATTATTGAAAAAGCATTTAAATTATTGATGCCCTGATCGCAGGCATTTGTAAGCAGTTTTATTTCAGTAGTTCCTGCAATTTTTTGAGCGATGCCTGGTTGAAAGCATTATTAAAGGATTCCATTACGTCTCTTTTTTCCCTTGCCGTTAAATGAAAGTTAAGCGCCGCTCCTTTTTCCGTTTCTTTAGGTATATACATAAAATTGATGCGGTGCAACATCGAATCAGCAGCATTATGTAAATAACTGTACTGGTCAGTTTCGGCAAAGTCCTGCAGCTTGTACCAGTTGTGTTGCAGCATGGTTGCAGGCTTAATAAGAATATCCGTCACCGATCCTGTTTCAAAAGGGTGCTGCCAGTTATCCTCCATACGGTCCCTCAGCTGGATGATTATCACATTACTGGTATTTTCTTTCAACCACTCCTTAAAATTTTCAATAAAGCGCAGGGTTGTTTCCAGGCCATAATTATCTCTAAGCCCGGCATCCATTACATCAATGATGGGGTTGCTTGGTAACCATACATTCGGTAATACATAGGGGAAAGTTGCATTCATTCTTAATGCCGAAAGCAGTTTTGTATTTAATGGGCCCTGCCTGGCAAACATAGCTGCATAGTCAACGGCATCAGGGCTGGCAGTACTGTCATTTGCAAACAGGAAGGGTTTCATCATAAAACTGATGGGCTGGGTACTGATCATCATTTTTCTGCCATCACGGGTTATGGTGGAGTTATAAATAATTAAAGGAATGCTTGCCGCTTTTTCTTCTGTACTGTAATCTTTTATCTGATGATCAAGTAAACCTCCACTGTTATTATTAAGCTTCTGTTCAAATGCATAACCTCTGTCCTTAATATATTTAAAATCACCTGCTGTAAACTTTTGCGACGGCGAAAAAATGTCCCTTGCTACCATGGATGAGAAAAGCGGGTTTAAAAGATCTTTAGCTATATTATTGCAGTATTCTTTATCCTGTAAATTAATGGGTTGTCCTTTTTGTTTTTGCCGGTATAACTCACGGTAATAAGTGGCAGCCAGCATACCACCGCTTGCCCCGCTCATCATCATAGTATGCTGCATTAATTTTCCGCCTGATGCACTGTCTAATTGCTGTAATGTATTCATTACAAAGGTTCCGCTGCGCAAGCCGCCGCCACTCACATTTATAAATATCATTACCGGCTTTTCCTCTTTCTGTTTTCTTTTCCAGTTTTCCAGTATGGTCAGCATATTTTCTTTATCAGCTGCAATGATTTCAGGAAGGCAAAGTTGTTGTAATGCCTGTTTATTATAATCGGGCCGTTCTTTTTTATTAATATAGTTAAGGCCATATGCTTTATTCCTGGTATCAATAATTTCATTTTTATAAAGTATATCGGCAAAAAGAATGAGTACAATAAAAAACGGGAGGCTCCAGCTTTCCAGAAAATAAGAGAGTGCGCCGATCACAGCAGTCATTACCGCAAAAAAAATAAGAATACTGGCGGCGGCAGGTACCTGGAAGATCCTGTCATCCATAAAAAACCCGATTACAATCAAAAAAATAAACGCCAGCGCAATACTTATGATACTTGAAAAATGGTGGTGCTTAAATACAGTATCTAAAAATTCCTGGTTGTAATGAGCTACATTCCTGGCTTTCTTAAAACGGAATCCCTTGCTCATGTAATAACTGACCTTTAAGCCCGGGTTTTCCCGATCGTCCTGCCCGGGTACATATTTTTGATTGAAATGCTGGTCCATTTCAATGATTGGCGTAATGGTACGCTGGATTGTTTTTTCTGCGCCAAAAAAATATCCAAATGAAATGCTAAGTAAAAAAATAAAGCCTGCAACAATTCCGGCGATAACAATCAACACTTCTCCAAGACTCATTAATTCCTTATCTGTATCAAAAGGAAAAAGCCTTATAAAATAAAAAGCAAGAAACAGGAACGGAAGTATTGCATTATTAAGGCAGTATTTTAAAAAAGGCTGTGTAGTTGTTGCCAGGAACCTGCATCGCTTACTGTGCAAAATAAATGTTGTGATATTCCAGCTCATGATGAAAACACCAAGTGCAACACCCACAATTGATGCACTCAGTGCGTTTACCTTTCCCAGGTATTCCGGCGCAAAAAACAAAGCATCGGCTCCATAGCTTTTCAGAAATCCGCTGTTGATGGTGCTGCCCAGTAAATACCAAAATACCAGCAATACCTGGAACTTACGGAAATGAAGTATAAATAACTGAATGGGAAATGAATAAAAAACAGCTTTCAGCGCTTGCTTCATGAATAAGGGGGTTTCTTAAAATTACTACTTAAACGTTTAGCAGGCAAACTGAAGTATACGCTTTCAACTATATTGTTTTCTTTTTTCTTACAATATAAATGAGCGAAACAACAATCATTAATAAGATCATGGCAACAAACTGATGGCTGACACCAAGCAGTACCAACCTGTTTGGATAAGTTGCATTCAGTACTGTCAGCACGCCTAATAAAACCTGAACTAAAACCAGCAGCATTACCGCAAGCCGGAGCCTGCTGAATAATTTATTGTTTTTAACAGCCCTTGACCTGTACCACCAGGCGCCAACTAATAATACGAGTAAATAAGCCAGGCCCCGATGAATAAAATGAATCATAATTGGATTGGCAACAAGATTTGATATGAATGGTGAACGTTCGGCAATGTCTGCAGGAATTATACTTCCATTAATATCAGGCCAGGTTGGTGCAGTTACGGCGGCTCTTAAACCGGCCATAAAACCACCATAAATTAATTGTACAAACAACACGCCCAAAATAAGAAACAGAAATTTTTGCACCCAGGCATTTGCAATTTTTTGTTCATCCTTAATTAAAAGGCTTAACGCAAACCACAAAGTGTAACTTAATAAACCAAGCGCTGCAATAAAATGTGTGGTAAGCTCCACATGTCCAACAAAATATTTTTCGGGAACCAGGCCGCTTTTTACCATAAACCAGCCAATAAAACCCTGCAATCCTCCTAACAAAAAAAGAATGACCATCGGCCTTATCATTTTTTTATTAAATTTCTTCTTAACGAGAAAATAAATAAATCCAACTAAAAATACAACTCCCATCAACCTTGCCCAGGTACGATGAAACCACTCCCAGAAAAAAATAAATTTAAATTCAGATAAAGAAAAATACTGGTGTACATATTTAAATTGATCGGTTCCTTTGTATTTATCAAATTCAATCTGCCATGCCGCATCATTCAGAGGGGGTAATGCTCCGGTGATGGGTTTCCATTCTGTGATAGAAAGACCTGATTCTGTTAAACGGGTGATACCGCCAATCAAAACCTGAATAACAATCATCCCCACACCAATCAATAACCATATGGCAATTTGCTTTTGTGCCTGCTGTTGTTTTAAATTATCCATTGCAGCCGCAAATTTACAGCAGCAATCCCTGCTAAATATCAAATCAGTTGTTTTTTTATTCATTTAACTGATATTTGTACCGCACAAATGTTAGCTCCTTTTTTACACGAAAATTTTATTGAAGCCGGTCTCGATGAAGCCGGCCGGGGTTGTTATGCCGGGCCTGTATTTGCTGCAGCTGTTATACTGCCCAAAGATTTTCATCATCCTTTGTTAAACGACAGTAAACAGTTAAATGAAAAACAACGTGACCTGCTAAGACCTGTTATTGAAAAAGAAAGTATTGCTTATGCTGTAGCTTCAGTTGATAATCAGATCATCGATAACATCAATATTCTGCAGGCCAGTTTTACTGCAATGCATCAATCAATAGATAAACTTAAAATAACACCTGAGTTTTTATTAATTGATGGCAACCGCTTTAAACCTTATAAAAAAATACCGCATCAATGCATTATTAAAGGCGATGGAAAATATGCATCCGTTGCTGCCGCCAGTATTTTAGCCAAAACGTACCGCGATGAATTTATGCAGTTGGTTCATACCGCGTTTCCCCAATATGGATGGGATAAGAATAAAGGGTATGGCACTGCCTTTCATCGTAATGCCATTGAACAGTACGGCTTATGCGCCCATCACCGTAAAAGCTTTAATATTCAACCAGCTCAATCTTTGTTAGTATAATTTAACTGCTTCCGTTAAACCATCTTCATCAATCCCGGTCTATGTATAAGTAAAAAGAAATTTTTAACTTAAAACCACAAATATGAAATTAAAAGTACTTGGAGCTGCTGTATTGATCCTTACCCTGGGAATAAATACATCAGAAGCTCAACAAAGAACAAGGGTACAAAAACAACGTGTTAAGCAAGGCGTGAGGAGCGGTGAGCTTATCAGGGCTGAAACCAGGAGCGTTGCAAGCATGCATAGAGATACACGTCGTGATGTCCGCAGGGCTAAATCAGATGGCGTAATCACCCGTAGGGAAAGAAAAGAGATCCACAGGGATAAAAGGCATACCAGCCGGGCTATTTACCGTAAAAAACATAACGGGAGACAAAGACATTAATATAAGTTTGAAATGGGCATTTATTGAGATATTCCCCTGGTTGTACCGGGGGAATTTTTATACTTCCCATACGCCCAGCCCCTGTCTTATGATTGTCCACTCAGCACTTGTACAATCCACAACTGTTGATGGCACAATGCCACCAATACCGCCATCAATTACAAAATCAACCTTATCGCCAAAATTTTCATAGATCACTTCGGGATCAGTATACTCTTCCACCATTTCGCCTGGCAATGAAGCGCTGAGAATAGGATTACCAAGTTCATCCAGGATATGCCGGCAAATATTATTATCAGGTATCCTCAATCCCACAGTTGATTTTTTACTCTGTAAAATTTTGGGAACCTGTTTACTTGCAGGTAAAATGAATGTATATGGCCCGGGCAAATAACTTTTCAGCATTCGGTACAAAGGTGTATCTATACTTTTTGTGTAATCACTCAGGTGACTCAGGTCGCGGCATATAAAGGATAACTGTGCTTTTTGCGGGTCAATATCTTTTATCTTACAGATTTTTTCTACAGCCTTGTGCTGGTTAATATCGCAACCCAGTCCGTAAATGGTATCTGTAGGGTAAATGATCACACCGCCGTCTTTGAGGCATTCAGCTACCTGCTTGATCAGCCGCTGCTGTGGATTATCCGGATGTATTTGTATAAGCAATGGCCTGTAGTATTTTATTTTGCCTGATGAATATATTGTGATTATGGTACAGTAACCTGGTAGTGTATAAGTTTGAAATACTGGCTAAATTTTTACTGTCTGTCTGAGCTTGTCGAAGACGGGCTGACTTTGCATAACCCGGGTTTCGACAAGCTCAACCTGACAGCTTTTCAAATTGATACACTACTTGTAACCGCCACAACTTACTAAAATCATTTTAATGAATTACTTTTGCGCTTTAATAAAACATTCTAAATTCAGCTTATGTCAGTAATATGTGTTGGTACCATGGCTTTTGATGCTATTGAAACACCTTTTGGTAAAATTGATAAAATTGTAGGCGGGTCAGGTACTTATGTTGCCTATGCAGCAGGGAATTTTGTAACGCCTATTCAGCAGATTTCAATTGTAGGTTATGATTTTCCGCAGGAGGAGATGGATGAGTTAACAAAACGCGGCGTATCATTAGACGGCGTGGAGATTGTAAAAGATAAAAAATCTTTTTTCTGGAGCGGCAAATATCACCTGGATATGAACAGCCGTGATACCCTGGTTACCGATTTAAATGTATTGGAAGATTTTAACCCGGTAGTACCAGACTCTTACCAGGGTGCCGAGTTTTTAATGCTGGGAAATTTAATGCCTAAATTACAGATGAGTGTAATTGACCAGTTAAAGCTGCGTCCTAAACTGATTGTAATGGACACCATGAATTTCTGGATGGATATTGCTATGGATGATCTGAAAGCAGTATTAAAGAAGGTGGATGTATTATTGGTTAATGACGCAGAAGCCAGGCAATTGAGCGGCGAACTTTCTCTGGTAAAAGCAGCCCGTGAGATCATGAAGATGGGGCCAGATTTTTTAATAATAAAGAAAGGCGAGCACGGCGCTTTGTTATTTCATAAAAATCATGTTTTCTTTGCGCCAGCCTTGCCCCTGGAAGAAGTATTTGACCCAACTGGTGCCGGTGATACTTTTGCCGGAGGTTTTATCGGCCATCTTGCCAAAACAAAAGACATCAGCTTCGAAAATATGAAAACAGCCATCATTATTGGCAGTGCCATGGCAAGTTTTTGTGTTGAAAAATTCGGGCCTGAAAGGCTGAAAGAAATTACCAGGGAAGATATTGATGCCAGGCTGACTGAATTTGTTCAACTGGTGAATTTTGATATTGACCTGGTATAATCTTATTTAAAAATAATTTTTCTTAATCCATTGCCAAAGTTTAAAACTTTGGCAATGTTTTTCACAGACTGACGCAACTAAAAAAATGTTAGACTTAATATTACTTTATTTTCTTGCTAAACATGTAGGCTCATTAGCTGTTAAAAAAGGCTTACCCCCTTTAAGATGGAAAATAACAATGATAACAGCCTGGCTGATATTTGAGATGGCCGGATTATTATTTGGCGTAGTGTTTTTTGGTACAGGAAACCTTTATCGCTTAATGGCATTTGGATTGGTTTGCGCATTTGGCGGTTATTTGCTGATAAGATATATTTTAGAAAAGAAGCCCGATCAAAATACATTTGATGATATTAATAATATCGGGCGCAGTTAACATAATAAAAATGTCCCGCTAAAGCGGAACATTTTTATTTTAATTCTTTTATTTCGTTATCCCTTCCAGCGCAAACAAAAATGCATATTCTCTTGCCCTGTCTTTTAATGCCTTAAACCTGCCCGAAGCACCACCATGGCCTGCATCCATATTGGTATAGAGTAAAAGGACATTCTTATCAGTTTTCATTTCACGCAGTTTAGCAACCCACTTAGCAGGTTCAAAATACTGTACCTGGCTGTCGTGAAGTCCGGTTGTTACCAGCATATTGGGATATGCTTTCTTTTCAACCTGGTCGTATGGTGAATAGGATTTCATGTAGGTGTAACTTTCGTTATTGGCAGGATTACCCCACTCATCATATTCGTTTGTAGTTAAAGGGATCGAAGGGTCACTCATGGTTGTTACCACATCTACAAAAGGAACCGCAGCAATTACACCATGCCACAGATCGGGACGCATATTTACAACAGCACCCATTAACAAACCTCCTGCACTGCCGCCCATGGTATATAAATGTTCTTTGGAAGTATATTTATTGCTCAGTAAAAATTCAGCACAATCAATAAAATCTGTGAAGCTGTTTATCTTTTTAAACATCTTGCCATCCTCGTACCAGGACCTGCCCATTTCCTGTCCGCCACGTATATGTGCAATGGCGTATGCAAAACCACGATCCAGTAAACTTAAACGTGTGCTGCTGAAACTGGCCTCCATACTGGCACCATAAGAGCCATAACCATACAGCAGCAATGGTGCATTACCATCTTTTTTATATCCTTTCTTATATACAATTGAAACCGGGATTTTTGTTCCGTCTTTTGCAGTTGCCATAACCCTTTCCGTCTCGTAATCTTTTGGATTAAATGTTCCCAACACTTCCTGCTGCTTCATCAGCTTCTTGCTTTTTGTACTCATGTTATAATCATATACCGAGTTGGGCGTGGTTAATGATGTATAGTTATACCGCATCACATCAGTATTATAATCAGGACTGTAAGATATATTAGCTGCATAAGCGGCCTCTTCAAAAGGGAGGTAATGGCTGCTGTTGTCTTTTGTGTTTAAAATGTGTATCTGTGTCAATCCATCTTTACGTTCTGAAACAGCCAGAAAATTTTTGAACAAATCAAAACCCTGTACAAGAACTTTGTCATTGTGTGCAATCAGTTCCTGCCAGGCTGCAGAGTCTGTTTTATTTTCAGCACTGGTCATGATCTTAAAATTCTTTGCAGACAGGTTTGTACGGATATAAAATTTGTCAACAGCATGATCAACACTGTATAATACCTCTTTCATCCTTGGTTGAAAAACGGTAAAACTCCCTTCCGGCTTATTGGCATCAATCCATCTTACCTCCGATGAAAGGGTCTGCTGCGATGTAATTAAAATAAATTTATCTGATTTGGTTTTTCCAACGCCAATATAATTGGATTGGTCAGTTTCGGTGTACACAGTTTTGTCAGCAGCAGCATCGGTACCCAGCTTATGCCTTTTTATTTTTTCCGATAACAGCGTAACCGTGTTTTTAGAAGTATAAAAGAACGTCTGGTTATCATTCGCCCAAACCGGATCTCCTTCTGTATTCGGAATTTTATCATTATAAATTTCACCTGTCTCCAGGTTTTTTACATTGATTACATATTGTCTTCTGCCAATCTTATCAATTCCATAAGCCATCAGTTTATTATCCATGCTTACATCAAAGCCCGTTGCCGAAAAATAATTAAACCCTTCGGCCATGGTATTTACATCCAGCAATACTTCCTCCGCTGCTTCCAGCGTTCCTTTTTTGCGGCAGTAAACAAAATAGTCCTTGCCTTCCACCACGCGGCTGTAATAAAAATATCCGTTTTTAAAAACCGGTACACTTTCATCTTTTTCTTTGATCCTGGCTTTCATCTCGGTATATAAACTATCCTGCAATACCCTGGTACCAGACATCATCGTATCATAATATTTATTCTCTGCTTTCAGATATTCAACCACTTGTGCACTATCGGGCCCCTTTTTAAAATAATCATTCATCCAGTAATAATTATCAACCCGGGTGTCGCCGTGGGCAACCAGTTCGTTAATTTTCTTTTCGGCTACCGGTGCAGCAATACTATCAGGCCATTTGTATTCTGTTTTTGTCATTTCTGTTTCTTTGTTATTACATGATGAAATTACCAGTGCGGCAATTGCGATTGCCGGCAGGAGTTTGTTTTGCATAAACTTGTTTATTTAGATGATTAATTATTTCTGCGGGCCAGTACAATGGTATTTTTAAATTGCTTTTTCTTTCCGTCTAAATTAAATACCTCTGTAAATATAATATAAATACCCACGGGTAATTTCTGGAATTTTTCACCAAGGCCATCCCAGCGGAAATTACCTTTTGTACCGCACAATGCATTACGTTGCAGAAAACGTACGGGCCTGCCGGCTGCATCAAACACAGTAATATTAGCAACATAACCTGGCGATGGAAAACTGTAATCAATTGTTGCAAAATCATCCATCCCGTCATTGTCAGGTGAAACGATTTCAGGTGAAACGGTTATATCTCCCTGTACCTGCAGATCCATCCGGTACTGCGAATTTTTATAGGTGGGCGTGCCGAACCCCACGCTGGTGGCAGCTGAATGCCAGTTGTCCTGGTTTTGCGTTGGCGCATGATAATCTATCCGCTCCAATGCAACACCCTCTTTGTTGTCGATTAATTTAAAGTGCCATTTATCACTGTAGGCCAGTTCATCAACAATCCTGCCCTGCTCATTTAAAACAATTACATTGCTCTTGTCGTCATTATAAGATGGTGTACTGCTCACATCAATAAAAGCATCTAAATTCAAAGCAATAAAATCTCTTTTTACAATTGATGCATCGGAACTGACTACAATAAAATCTCCGGGATATAATAAATTTGTTTCCGGACTTAACTGTGTAATGCTGCTGATCGTTCCGGCCGAATTCCTGTTGGCGATATAGATATTTTTCAGGTCGATAACCTTTGTTGTACGGTTATACAATTCTACATAATCAACGCCCGATGAAACGGGATTAAATAAAATCTCATTGATCACCACATCAAAACTGTCTGTTGCTGATGCCAGGCCCAGCTTTGCTGAATTCTTTGATCCGACAGCATTGCCTGCACAATCTGTAACAGCCGATACAATTACTGTATAAACTTTATTGCGCTGCAGTGCTGTATTTAATCTTAAAGCAACCCTGTCATATGCAGGCGAAATTGCAGCTGCTGCTTGAGGCTGCCCGATACCATCGCTGATTGTATAATTACTGACTGCAGCAGCTTTTACAATATCCACCGGTTCATCAAAAACCAAAACCACATTTACACTGTCGGTAGCGTAGGCCCTTAATAAACGTGGCGCTGTATTATCTGTATTAACTCCATCAACCGAATTCTTTTTACCGGGTGTTCCGCCTTTTATATCATTACCGGCTATCCAGTTACTGAAACCGCTGCAGGGATTTTTTGTATCCTTCATTTCCAAAGTCCAGCCACCATCTTTTTTTAATTCATTCTGATACCAGCTGTCTTTATAGTTTACGCTGTGTATTACAGTGCCCGTTGCATTTAATAATGAAAGCAGATCAGCACCATTATCAAGCGAAGGAAAACTTGTGACAGAAATAACTGTTCCATAAACCGACATAGCAGTTACAGCGCTGCCGGTACAAACAATTACAAAACTATCAGGCTGTAAAACAAAATTGGGCATGGTACCGCCTGGCCCTGTAATATCGGCAATCCGCCAGCCCGATAAATTAATTGGAAAAGCAGTTGTGTTTTTTAATTCTATCCATTCGTTATTGGGCAGGGCAACCTGTGGTGTTGGATCCGCCATGATCTCATCAATAACTATATCATATGGTTTGGGTGTATAAAAACTGAAATTGGCAGTACCGTTGCTGATCGCATTGCCCGAAAAATCCTGAACGCCATTTATGGTCAACTGGTAAGTTGTGCCGTTTGCAAAATTGCCTGCAAATGTTAAATGTATCAATGCTGAATTAACTCCATCCCTTATTGCTGTGGCCGGCATTCCAATACCATTGTTAACAACATAGTTTGCTAGCGCCTGGCTGCTGTTAAATTCAACAGGCTCATTAAACAACACATCTACAGCCGATGAAGAAATGGCTGTTGCAGAAACTACTGCAGGAGGTGTAAGATCAGGCACATAAGGCTTTACTTCAAAATCATCAAAAAAATGCCGCTGAAAAAAACTCGCAGTACTTTGTGTAATCCTTATACCAAAAAATGATGAGGTAAGATAAGTTGCATCTGTAAAAACGCCCTCATTAAAGTAGTTTGTTCCGGTACCGCTCAGGTCTCTCGATAAACTCCACAGGTTTGCAGCATTGCGAAACACTTTTATCTTCATCACATTATTACTGCTGTTTAAAATGCCGTTAACGCCATCAATAATTTTTACAACAGCACCGCTGGCATCCTTCCGGTATAAACTTATTTCATCATCGGTATTACCTATCCGTACAAAATAACCGGTGGTTGCAGTTAAGGTTATATCACTGGCCGAAGCCGTTAAATACACATCAATAAAATTAGCTGATGAGGGGTTAAAACTGATCTGAGCATAGAATTCCCACTGGGCAGTAGTTGCCAGTGTATTTGCAGTGCTTAAATAAAAGGTACTGCCTGCAACGGTATTATTGCTCTGTAATTGCAGAGAAGGATTAACTGTCCAGTCAGCAGTATTACCTGCCCAAGCAGGATTGGATGAAAATTCCCCGTCGTTGAAGCTATCCGTAAACTGGCAAACGCCTTTTAATGCAGATAAAAGGCAGATACAAATTATAAACAGGTATTTAAAATTCATCATGAGCATCTTGTAAAATAAAGATACCTGTTTTATGGGGTTTAACCCAGCTATAAAAACAGGCAGCGGCGCCATAAGTACTGCTATCCGGCATAAACAGGATTTCCTTTTTTTTGGTTGAATTAGGTTTTGTTGTTATTTTCGTTTTTCAATGATGAAATCAAAACATACAAAATTTACAAAAAAGGCCAGCCTGATACAGGAAGGACAATAGTAATGATGTGTGTAACAAAATACTGGCCTTCCCAAAAAACGGAAGGCCTTTTTTTATTATTCATAAATTTAAAAACCAAAAAATGAAAGTTGCTGTTGTTGGTGCTACCGGACTGGTAGGCAGTAAAATGTTACAGGTGCTGGCCGAAAGAAATTTTCCGGTAGACGAATTGATCCCCGTTGCTTCTGAAAGAAGTATAGGAAAAGAAATTACGTTTAAAAATAAACAGTATAGGATAGTCAGCGCTGCCGATGCCATTGCCGCAAAACCGGATGTGGCCATTTTTTCAGCCGGAGGAAGTACTTCTTTAGAAATGGCTCCCCGGTTTGCCGCAGCCGGAATTACTGTTATTGACAATTCCAGCGCCTGGCGTATGGATCCAACTAAAAAACTGGTGGTACCCGAAGTGAATGCAGCTGTATTGACAAGGGATGATAAGATCATTGCCAACCCTAACTGCTCTACCATACAGATGGTTGTTGTGTTAAAGCCATTACATGAAAAGTATAAAATCAAAAGAGTTGTTGTAAGCACTTATCAAAGTGTAACGGGTACGGGTGTTAAAGCCGTAACCCAGCTGATGAATGAACGAAAAGGTATTGAAGGTGAAATGGCTTATAAATACCCCATCGACTTAAATGCTATTCCGCATATAGATGTGTTTTTAGAAAACGGGTATACTAAAGAAGAAATGAAAATGGTTAAGGAAACCAATAAAATTATTGGTGATGACAGCATAAAAGTAACCGCCACCTGTGTACGCATACCAACCATGGGCGGACACAGTGAAAGTGTGAACATAGAATTTGAAAATGATTTTGACCTGGTAGAATTAAAAGATATTCTGAGTAAGGCTCCGGGCGTTGTATTAAAAGATGATGTAGCAAACTTTATTTATCCCATGCCGCTAACAGCATTTGATAAGGACGATACTTTTGTAGGTAGGATAAGAAGAGATGAAACGCAGCCAAATACATTGAACTGCTGGATAGTGAGTGATAACCTAAGAAAAGGTGCTGCTACCAATGCAGTGCAGATTGCGGAGTATCTGAATGAGAAGAGAATGCTGTAACCACCCCCTCCGCCCTCTGAAGGGGGAACTGAACATGGAGAAGATAACAGCCAAGAACAAAGCAAAATATTAAATCAAAAAGAGTCATCTTAAATAGATGGCTCTTTTAGCTTTTACAAAAAACTTGTCCTTAGCTTCAATCTGCAAGATTTCCCCCCCCTTCGGGGGAGATAGAGGGGGCCGGAGCTCAACTTATCACCCAGGTCTCATTCCCTTTCAATAATTTATCTAAATCACCTTTTCCTTTTTTTGCAATCACATCTTCTATCTGCATCGCCATGCTATCTTCATAACAGGCCCTGTCGGCTTCAAAGAAAACGCCAAAAGGCCTTGGTAAATGCCCGGCCAGTTTCGGATCGTCAAACATGCGTATCAATATCTGTGCTTTGTAAAAATCTCTTTCATCATGAACCCACAAGTCGTCGGCTGATGCACCTTCTTCCAGGTCAACAATTTCCGGGCTGAAACCAACTAATTTAATACCCTTGTTTTGTGTGGCACCAAATATCAAAGGTTTACCCTGCTCCATAAACAATACCTCATCAGGTTTTGTCTTCTTATCGGTAAATACTTCAAAAGCTCCATCATTAAAAATATTGCAGTTCTGGTATATCTCTAAAAAAGAAGCGCCCTTATGTGCCTGGCTGCGTATCAGCATCTCCTGCAGGTGTTTGGGATCCCTGTCCATGGTACGTGCAATAAAACTTGCATCGGCACCCATGGCCAACGCCAACGGATTAAACGGATGATCAATACTGCCGAATGGTGTCGATTTTGTTATTTTATTTTCTTCTGATGTGGGAGAGTATTGTCCCTTGGTTAAACCATAAATCTGGTTATTGAACAATAACACATTCACATCAAAATTTCTCCGCAGCAAATGAATGGTATGATTACCACCAATGCTCAATCCATCACCATCCCCGGTTACAATCCAAACGCTCAGCTCCGGCCTTGCTGCTTTTAGCCCGCTGGCCACCGCTGTTGCACGGCCATGAATACTATGCATACCATAGGTGTTCATATAATACGGAAACCGGCTGCTGCAACCAATGCCGCTCACAATTACAATGTTTTCTTTTGGAATACCCAGCGTGGGCATTACTTTCTGTACCTGTGCAAGAATGGAATAATCTCCGCATCCGGGGCACCAGCGTACTTCCTGGTCGGTTACAAAATCCTTGGCGGTAAGGGGCGGCAGGGTTGTTGTGGTCTCACTCATCGTTAAAAATATTGAGTCGTAAAGTTACTTAAAATAAATGTTCAATAATCAATTGTATTTGGTTTCACGCAGAGGGCGCAGGGGAGCAGAGAAAACAGAGAACCCTGCGCCCTCTGCCTGAAATTTCTCTCATTCACTACTTCCCAACTCCTCCCAATATTCTGCTGCACGCCTTGTATGCGGTATCACAATTGTTCCTCCAACAATATTCGCTACAGCAAAAATTTCATACATCTGTTCAGTAGTAATGCCCAGTTCATGCGATTTACCCAAATGATATTTGATGCAGTCATCACATCTCAACACCATGGATGCTACAAGCCCCAGCATTTCTTTGGTCTTCACATCCAGTGCACCTCCGGCATAAGTATTCGTATCTAAATTCCAAAGACGTTTTATAACAAGATTATCCTTGCTTAAGATCACCTCGTTCATTTTGGTGCGGTAATCATTGAATTCTTTTACTAAGCTGCTCATATAAAAAATATTAAAGGTTGAAAATCGAAATTAGTATTGGGCGGATGTATTTCTTTTCGAATTGAGGAATCAATTTTTCTTAGTGCTCTTGGCGAAACTTCGAGTTTTTGTGATTTACAAAATATCTGAATCACTAAGTAACGAAGTAACACGAAGAAAAATCTTATTGTTTACAACTATTTAAAAAATCCTTTATCCCCTGCACAATCTTATCCGCTATCTGCTGCTGAAAACCTTCATCCAGTATTTTCATTTCATCTTCGGGGTTGCTCAGGAACAATGTTTCTACCAGTGCATTGGGATACTCAATGGGGCTGTTAAGCATAAAATTAAAACTGCCGTTATTGCCCATGTCTTTCAATCCCAGTTCCAGCATGCGTTTGTGAATACTGTTGCTCAGGTTTCTAAAACCGATGTAGCGGTAAAAACTGCTGGTGCCGCTCACCCGTATCGGGTCGCCGGCCGAATTGAGGTGAATGCTGATGAGCAGGTCAGGCACACTGTCGCGGTAAAACAAAACACGCTGCAGGTTATCAACAAACTTTTCTGTTGTTCTTGTCATGATCAGTTTGGCACCTTCGGCCTCTAATGCTTTCTGCAGTTTAAGCGAAACCGCCAGTGTAAGCATTTTTTCCGAAGAGCCTGTTGGCCCGCCTGCACCGGTATTACTGCCGCCATGCCCTGCATCTACGGCAATGGTTAAATTATTCAGCGCTAAATTTTCGGGCTGCCGTTTTATTTTTATAACCAGGATATTGTCTTTATAATAAATGCTGTGCCCCCAGTGCTGTGCATGTTTCAGCTCAATGGTTATGCGGAAGACCTCATCTTCCAGCTGCTCGTAATAAACATTTTTTATTTCCTTTGTATTTTCCAGTTGCGTAATCCAGTTGGTATTATTGGTAGCGCCAAAAACATCCACAATAATTTTTGAAGGATCAACCAGCTGCATACTCTGGTATGGCTGCCTTGCCTGCAAACCCAACTGTACATAATCAAAAGCACTGTCGCCATAAACCGTCCACCGGCTGGTAAGCGACCCGGGTATAAAAGTTCCCCCGGGTAAAAAATCAACCGCATTATCATCAATATAGGCTGTGCGGTATTTACCCAGCCTCACTTTAAATAATTTATCTGTTTTGCCAACCACGTGCAGCAGCACCGCCGAATCTAGGTAACCGATCTTTGCGCCGCCCAGCCGGTCGCTGCCCAAACCAAATAATAAATGCGAAAGCCTGCCCTTTGTTATGGCAATATTGGGTGCCAGCGGACCAAACATACTTATCCAGTAACGGCTTGGTTTGCTCATGCTTTTTCCGCTGCTGTCTGTAATCGTTACCGGAATTTTATTCACTAAAAAACTATCTGTTTCTTTTATTACATACTCGCCCTGGTAAATGCCGGGCATTTTGTTGTTGGTCATTTCAAACAAAGGAATACTGCCGTTGGCCACAACCGTGCAGCCACTGAGTGCTTTCACTTTAAATTGTATCCGGTCGCCGGGCATCACAAATAAATTGCCTTCGGGCAGGGTTTCAATACTGGTAATGTCAAGTGTTTTTACTGTATCGGGTGGTGCCGGCAGGGTATATTTATAGGTAATTTTTTTATTTGCCGATTTATCCGGTGCGGTAAATGCGATCAGTGTAAAAGCGGTATCGCCGGGCGTTAAATTAATTTCATAAGCAAAGGCGCCGCTGGCATAAACCTTTACTTCCTGCTTGTTGATGCTAAGGTTGCAGGTTTTGCAGGTGCTGCCAACAATAAACTGCCTGGCTGACTGGATATTGTTTTGTGCTTTGCCGGGCTCCACCAGTTTTATAAAAGGCTTATCTGTTTGGGCAAACAATGCATTTACCAAAAATAACAGTGGCAGACTTACAAGACATTTCATGCCTGTAAGTTAAATAGAAATGGAGTTGGAGGAAATAAATTATTGGTAAAAGAAGGCAATCTCTTAGAACTAAATTCTGTAAAAATATCTTTTATACTTTAAACATAAGAGTAGAACCTGCCTACCGGCAGGCAGGTTACCGATGTATAAACCACAGTAATACAAAAGCTAAATCAGGGAACCTTACCGAAATCGGGATGTAATCCCTGCCCGTCCGGTCAGGTGGGGATTTCGGGGCTCCTTTTTTGTTTCATACTGAGCGAAGTTGAAGGATTGGAGAAACAAAAAAGAAAATAAAAAATGCAGACTACTTTTCTTAAAATAATTTTTTCCTATCCACTTTTTGTCTTGACACAAAAAGTTGCAAAAAAGTCAAGGCAGGAACGATTACAGCCCGTTCCTGCCCCACAGCTTTACTCAACTCCGGTACTACTGTAATCTCTGCTGTGTATCGCTACTCTTAAATTCAAAGCTGTATACTTAAACAGCAACATATTTTATACTTTGAAGAAATGCAGGCAAAAAAATGAAATCTTTAACCCTAAGAGTAGAATTACAAATGTTGAAGCTACAGTAGTACAAGTGCCGAACATAGCCGCATCCCGCAATCGGGCTGTATTCGATTGCGGGGCTCCTTTTTTGGTTCTTTTTTGGAGAAGCAAAAAAGAACAATAAATAAGAGAGTTGACTTAAGAGTATATTTTCTATTCCCTTTTCCCCTACCTGAAGTACTTTCTTATACTTACTGAAAAGTCAAGCCCGTTATATTTTTCCTTATCATCCGTGTCTTTATCCTTGTAAATGGTCCAGTCATATTCCAGTACAGGTGTAAAAGCCAGTTTTTTTGTAAAAAAGAAATTGTGGCCAAGGCCCAGGCAAATATTGCTGTAGCTGAATTTACTGGTATTGGTAAAATTGCCCGACTTATACTCCGAACGTTGCGAACCAAAACTATATCCGCCACGTACAAAAAAATTATTCAGGGTATGATCTGCAACAGGTAAGTTCAATTCAACCATCGGTGCTACTGCAAAGCTCAGGTTTGTTTGCCTGTAATCTGCCGTGGTATTCTTATAAACACTGTTGCTGAAATCAATATTCAGGCCTGCTGCCAGGTTTTTTACAACATAATAATTATAATTCACCGACAGGTTGGTCAATGAATACTTCTGCTTGTTTGCGGGTATATTAAAATTATATTCTGTTTTTGTATTACCAAAGAATATGCCTCCGTTGCTGGTTGCGCCCAGGAAACTGCTTCCGCTGTTATACATATTATGCTGCTGCCTGTAATCCTTCGTTGAGGCGCAGGAAACTTTGCCGCAGGATAAAAAGGTCTCCAGTTTTAAACCCAGGCCAAAACGGTTATCGGTTTCCGTTTCATTATTAAATTTTTCCCGGTTAAACCAGTAACCCAGTTCAGGTGTCAGGTATGCATTGCCATTTTCCTCCAGCCGGATGGGGCCTCCCAGGCTGAATTTATAACCAAACAGGTCAGACTTGTTTTTAGATGATGGCCCCATATTGGGTGTAAATTTAGTAACCGCCCCGCCAATACCGGCTCCAAATCTTGCATAAAAACCAACATTGGAACTAACATTTATGCCATAGGTCAGGTCTGCATAACTCATCCAGCTGTTGCTGGTTTGTTTATTGCCGTTGTTTTTAAAAGTGGAGGAGTTAACATTCAGTTCCAGCCCTACCCCAAAATGATCGGCAACATAATAATGAGCACTTGCATCCAGCAATAACATGCTCCGGCTGCCCTGGTCTACCCCATTAAATTTTATGTTCTGATTACCATACTCCAGGTTTGGGTGTGCAATCGATAGTTCCCATACGTTCCGGCTAAAAGGCAGTTTATTTAATTCTTCGCTTGAGACAGTACTGACTGATGAAGTTTTATCGGCTTTCGCGGTCTTTGTTTTTTGGGCAAACAGCCCGCCATTGATCAGTAAAATAAAAACTGTTATAAGAAGGAGATGCTTTTTCATAATATTTTTGATTTAAAGTAAAAAATCAGGTTATGAAACCGGCAGGAAATAAAAGAGCAGTACTGTATTCTGATTGACGGGATTTTTTTATACCGTACAGTAAAATAAATAAAAGATAATGAGATTTGCAACAGGCGGGGGAAGCCGGGTAAACCGGTTTTGAGTAACCCTTAAAACTGATCAACAAATTCGGCGGTATGTATAGAGTCGGCTGTTTCACTTACGGTAACAATCCTGCCTTTGAATAATTTACCGCAACTGTCATTTACATTTATAATGCTTTCATGTTTCAGGGTGGTTGGGGTATAGTTGCCGGTTATTTTGCTGCGGTGTTTGTATAAAACCCGCCAGTTGCAAAAGCTGTTACAATTTACAATTTCGGCCGTGTAGCCCTGGTAAAAAATATCAATGATTGCCTGTGGCTGGTTGCTAACATAATAGATGGTATTGGGCTGCCGGGTAAGTTTCCAGCAATAGCGTGGGGCGTTGGTACGGTAAAAAAAATACTGGCCGCCATATTCTGCATTCATATCATTCTCCGATTTATGGCATACAACGGCAAGGTCATTACCCACACTGTCTATCAGCTGCCAGCAGGTTTTCTGGTCTGCTTTTTTGCAGGTGCCGGTAAACAGGATGAACAGTAAAAAAGCTGCGATCTGTAATTTGTATTTCATAGCGGAGGTTTTGGTACCGGAATTACAACTCAAATAAACTAAAAAAACCTGGAATAACCGGTAATTGTAAAGGGATTAATTTTAGGATATGGCTGATGTACATACAAAGAAACAGCGCCGCTTTAATATGCAGCAGATAAAGGGCAAGGATACAAAGCCCGAAATGCTGGTACGTAAATTTTTACATGCAAACGGCTACCGCTATAAACTGCATGACAAAAAACTCCCCGGTAAACCCGATATTGTTTTACCCCGCAGGGCTCTGGGAGCAAAATATAAAACGGTAATTTTTGTACACGGCTGTTTCTGGCATGGACATACTAACTGCAAATATTTTGTGGTGCCAAAAACAAGAACCAAATGGTGGACAGATAAAATTAACCGCAACAAAGCCAATGATGAAAAAGCGGTAAAGGCTTTGAAGAAAGATGGATGGAAAGTAATTGTGGTTTGGGAATGTAAACTGAAACCTGCAAAGGTTGAAAAAACACTTCCCGGCCTTTTAAAAAAGATTTAAGAGTACAGTTGTTATGGTAACGAATACCATGTACCTTTTCCCACACCGCTTTGACGGAGATGATTATTTTCAACAAGAAAGCCAAGCTGCTTTTTAACCGTATTGCGGTTTGCGTTTGTAATGCTAACAATATCCTTTACTGTTACCCGGCCACGGCTCTTTGCCAGTTCCAGTATCTGCAAAGCCAATGCAGGCAACTGACCCAGCAGCAGTTTTTCTCTTTCCAGTTTAACCTGCAGGCGCTCTTTCTGTTTTTGTAATGCGGTTAAAAAGAAAAGCACCCAGGGCTGCCAGTCGGGACTGTTGGATTTTATGGTTGCCTGTGTTTGCCGCAGGGCAAGATAATAGCCTTCTTTATTTTGTTCAATCACCGCCTCAAGCGAACTGTAGGGTGCATAAACATAACCATATTTTAAAAGCAGGTACATGGTAAGCACCCTGCTCAGGCGGCCGTTACCATCCTGGAACGGGTGTACTGCCAAAAACTCCACAACAAATACAGATATAATCAAAAGCGGGTGCAGTTGTTTTTCTGCATGAGCCTGGTTAACCCATGTAATAAGCTGCTCCATCCGCAGCGGCGTTTCAAAAGGACTGGCCGTTTCAAAAACAATACCCAGGCTTTTGCCATCGGCATCAAATGCTTCCACATGATTTGGCGATCTTTTATATTGCCCCCGGTGCCAGCCGTCTTTTTCACTGTACTTCAACAGCTCGGCATGTAATTGTTGTATATAGTTCTCCGTAAGTGGTATGTGTTCGTAGCTGTCGAAAATAATGTTCAGCACCGCCAAATAGCCTGCCACTTCCTGTTCGTCTGTTGATGCAAACTGCTGAACGCTGAGGTTGCTCAACAATACTTCCACTTCTGCATCGCTTAGCTTGCTGCCCTCTATACGGGTAGATGAACCGATGCTTTCAATACTGGCGACTTTTTTTAATGACAGCAATTGCTCCGGTGCAATTTGCCCCAGTGCCCGCCATGCTCCTTTAAACTCATCGGTTTCGGCAATAAGGGAGAGCATCTCGGCTGTTATTATTAATGAACCTATATTGATACCCATATTTTTACCCGTATTTACCCATAAACATAGTGAATATCCATAAAATTACCCGTAAATATCCATATATAGTGATTTAAATTCAAAGAAGGAAAAAGATTTTTGTGGGCTTTATTAGTACTTTATTTTGTAAGGATAACCAAATATATCATAAAGTTAAAGCTGTGGAGCAAACTTGCACAGCAATATTCTGGCATCGGTGTTTAACAGAAAAGTCAGGTTTAAAATAAATGGTACATATGCAAAAACCCCCGCTGAGGTAGAAATTTTAAAGCGAAATCTCCACAAAAGTCAGGCATTTCATTAGTATACTCATTTTATTCCTGGATAGTTTATTTCGTCCAATACTTTCTCCATGCAATAAGGACATGCAACCCAAAGTTTTTCAAGTTGGCTGAAACATTTTTTACAAATGATTACTTTTTCAACTACTGACTTTATTGGGATGCTTGTTCGAACAGTAAAGATGTCTGGAATTTCTTTTAAGAAACTTGATTCGTTTCCTTTTTCGGTGATTAGAAAAAGTTTGTCTTTTGCTCTTGTAATGGCAACATAAAACAATCGTCTTTCTTCTTCTAAGAGCAAGTCGTGGTTTGCTTTTTTAATTACTTGGAAAATTCTGTCCTCTAACCAAATATCAGGAAAGCCGCCATTGCCCTCTGACAAGCCGAGAATAAAAACAACCTTGGCTTCAAGTCCTTTTGCTGCATGGATGGTTTTTCCTTGAACTTTTATCCCTTCGTTTTGAAAACGGAAGAAGTAGGGAGTAAACATTTTACTTCTTCGGTAGAGAAATAGAATATCATCGTTTGTTAATCCATCGTCTAATAACTCTCTCACTTTGTCATAACAGAATTGAATGTTTTCTTCATCGCTACTGCCTGAATAAACAACAATTTTATGTTCTGATTTTTTTGAGGAATGAATTTCCTTTTCAACTTTGAACTTGTTATGTTTGATTACTTCGTTGCTTGCCCCTACAATGTTTTGAGTGCTTCGATAATTCAAATTTAATTTGACAACTTTCGCATTTAGGAAGTGCTTTTCAAAATCAACTATGTAGCTCACATTTGAGCCTCTGAAACCGTAAATGCTCTGCCAATCATCGCCAACACAGAAGAGTTGTGTATGGTCTGTTAGTAAAAGTTTAATTAACTCAACTTGCAAATTATTTACATCTTGAAACTCGTCAACTAAAATGTATTGGTATTTGCTTTTGTATTTATTGGCTATGTCGTCATGATTTTGAAATAGAGAAGTGCTTCTTGAAATTAAATCATTGAAGTCAAGAAAAGATTTGTCGGTGCAATAGCGAATATATTTTTCAACTATTGGAATTGCCAACTCGTAAAAATTTCTAACCCTTTCGTGTTGGTCTTGCCTTGCATCATGCAATACTTTTTTCAAGTCGGTATTCTCAACTTTTATCATGTCGGTAATACGCATGATTTGCGTAACGAAGTCTTTTACATTTTCATGGTAGCCATTAAACTCTTCTTTATAGGTAAGTAAAACTGTATTGTGATAGTTTGCTGGTAAACGATTTTTCACAACGCTGTCTAAAGTATGGTTGAACAATGCAGAGTCTTTCGTCATGCTTTCAAAAGTCTTTACCAAAAGCAAATTCCCCTTTTGAAATTGTTCTTCTTTGTCTTTGGTTGAATAACTTTTATCGCTTACATGCTCAATGTATAGGTTCGCTTCTGGAATATAAAAATCGGGATGAAAAGCAAAGTCTTTTACATTAAGTAAAGGTTCGTATTCATACTTGATGCTGTGTCGGTAAAACCAATCAGCAATAAACTGCTCTGACTTAGAACGAACTTTTGTCCCATCAAGAGTTGTGAAATATTTGCCGTCTTTCGGCAAATATTTTCCATCTGTTTTTTTGAGGTGTATTTTGTCAATGATGTAATCTAAGATGTAGCGTTTGAGTTGAAGTAAAAATCCTGTATCCTGACATTGTTCGATTAAAAGTTTGTGCACTACCTCGAAAACCGTTTCGGGTGCAACATGCTTAAAAAGCTCATCTTCTTCATCTCTTTTTTCATCTCCAATAATTCTGAATTTATTATCAAACTCGTTCACTCCATAATTCCGCAAGATGCTGTAACAAAAACTGTGGAATGTCCTGACGGTTAACCCATCTATCCATTTATACTTTTTTTGTTGACTGTACCTTTCTTTGTCTTTATCTGCTTTGCTTAGATGTTTATCAGAGATTAAGGTTTCATATTGTCCTGTTGTGTCAGCCGAAATAATTAAGCGGTCAATCATTTCGTTTGTTGCGTTCTTGGTAAATGTAATTGCAAGAATACTTGAAGGTCTTACACCTTTCTCTTCAATTAAATAAATGATTTTTTGTAAAAGTGTTTTTGTCTTTCCCGAACCTGCACCAGCCAAAACTAAAAGGCGTTTGTCTTCACTAACAACTGCCTCGCTTTGCTTGTCGTTAAGTGTGCTTAAATCAGTTTTGGTTGTTAGCAATTGTTTTGAAATTTATGAATGCAAGATACTTTTATATTGGGATTATTTACGTCCAAAGTCAGCAGGATTTTCACCCCACGCTCTTGTTTCCCACTTCAAAACTTCGTTTTCATATTGGTTTTCTTTGAGCCATTTTATTGCCCTGTCAAGAAGTTCAAAAAGTTTTTTATTTCTGTCGCTTGGTTTATGACTTGTCCTTGCTTCTTTGTCCCGAACCCAACTAATTGCATTTCTGCTGTCAGAATATATTGGAAGCAAGATGTTATGTTTTTTGCAATGGGCAAGTGCATGAACAATTCCTAAAAACTCAACTATGTTATTTGTACCGTCTTCCAAAGGACCTACTTTAAAAATGAGTTCTTTAGTTTTTGTGTGTACACCTTGATATTCTACAACTCCCGTTGATGTATTCCAGGCACCGTCAACTGAAATACTTTCTTCAATATGTTTGCCTACAAGCAATAATTGCTCTTCAGTTAATTCTGTTTCAAAAATATCTTTGCCGATATATTCCCACCATTCGTCTTTAAATGCTTGTTCCGCTAATTGTCGTGTCTTAAAAGATTTGTAAACAGCTTTAGGAAACTGATTAGTTTGTGCTTTGCAATCGTCCCAGGTTTCAAAAACTCCTGTTTGCCGCCCTTTCCAAACAACATAAAATTTTGATTTAGCCATTTTCTATTAGTGAAAAATTGTCTGATTATTACTTGATAATTAAAGAGATTGATAAGAAGAAAAGTTCTTAAATAATATCTAAGCCGCAAGAAACTAAATATTCAAAAATTTGGTTGTAAATTTTTGGCAAACGAGTCTCATCATTGTGGTCTCCTTCAGGAACGAAAACAATAATTCCTTCCCTTGCTCTTGTTAATAAGACCCTATAGGTATTTAATAAAAACTGTTGTTCTACTTCTGTCTTTGTTTGATTCCATTTTGTACCTGAAAAATTTCTAAACTCCCATTTGTTTTCTATCATTCTCAAATCAGCATCCCAACAAACTCCTACCCAATCTAATTCTAAGCCTTGCACTTTGTATTCAGTTGCAACCATTTCCAAATAATAAGATGATCGAACATCTGTTTCGTCATTTAAAAACCACATCGCTTCATCAATTACTTCACGTACATGAACTCCACAAGGTTTAAGTCGTAATCCACCAGAGCTAGCAACTAGACCAATTCGTTTGTTTCCTGATTTTTTTCCTTTAAGCCACTTTTTTGCAGTATTTAAATCTCTAGTAATAAATAGTGGATATTTCCCTTTAATTGATTCAGCAAATCTTGAAGCATCTTCGGGTTTATTATTAATTAAGGCATTTACCCAAGCATTTAAATTATTCGCCTTAAACGATCGCTGGCTAACACTTAAGTGAAGATTTTGGTTTTTATGAATTGTGACATTGTTAGGAATAGAATCAAATAATGTTTGCCCTGCTGTTGAAGAATCGCCAGAAAGCAATTGATCTGAAATGTGTATTTCCCAATTGCTAAATTTATTTTGAATTGCTTTACCCCATTCTGCGATTCCACCTTCGCCAGTATTTATTTCTTGACCGCCGCCGACTAATGCTATAATTACCGACCACCCTTCATGACGATTCATAAATTCAAATAATAATTCCGCTTCTGATTTATCTTCAATTTCAAAAGGATTTTTTTCTCTATTCTGGTTTTGTTTTGCCTTATTAGTGAATTGAATTGCATTCCAGCAACGTTGAGCCTCATCAAAAACAACAATTCTTTCTGTAGGAGGAGATTGATTTCTTATTCCGTCCTTAATAAAAAGATGCAGATTTTGGATTTTGGATTTTACTTCTCTTTCTGAATTACTCTTTGTTGGTCGTTCGCTTATTTCTTTTTGCTTAAACAATTCTGTTTCTCTCTTGAAATGATCTCTGGTTAATGCCTCACGTAAAACATTTATTAAAGGAACATTGCCGGAAAAATATGCAGTATTGGTTTCCTCCCCACCAAATTCTTCTTTTTCATGCACAACATTTAAGCCTACTAACGTTTTACCAGCTCCAGGAACTCCGGTTACAAAACAAACAATTTTTTTATTTTCTATTCTTGCTTGATTTATAACCTGAATCAAATAATCCGTTGTGGTTTTCAACTCATTATTTTCTGCTCCAGATTTTGTTATTGTTTCAACTTTTTGCCCTGCAAATAATGCTTTGGCTGCTTGAATTATGGTTGGAGTTGGCTGATACTCGCTATTCTCCCATTTACATGAATCGATACAGGCATTTGATTCTCTATGATAATTCAAATAAGCTTCGAAAACGATTTGAGAAAAATTAGTAGCATTTGCTTTTAATGTAGATTTTATAAAAGAGTCCGAGTTTAAATTCTCTACATTCAAAATAGGTTTGGCTAGGGGAGCTAAAAGGATTGGTATGATAATTTTGTTTTTACTTTCAAAATGAAAATCCAACAAATCATTCGCATAGTCTTCTACTTGTCTAATATCTGCAGACTCATATTTTTTTCTGTCAAACTTAAACTCTACCACAAAAATTATATCGTCGGCAATTATTACAGCATCTATTCGACTTCCAAGTCTTGGAATTTCATATTCAAGTAAAATATGCCAATCTTTTGTTGCCGATTCTTTTTCAATTAATTCACTGCAAGATTTTTTCAATATTTGAATACTACTATCCCAAGATGTTGTTGTTATTGTCCATTGACTTGCAAAAGCAGTTCCTGCTTTATTTAATTTGCCAACTATTTCATCATCGTTAGAACTTAAGAATACTTGAAGAGTAGAATGAAAATAAGCTTGTTTCATTTTTTAAACTCTTTAGAGTTAAAAAAATCAGCTATTGAAACATCTAAGGCTTTTATTAATCGTTCCAAAATTTCTACAGATACATTTCTCCTTCCGTTCTCAACATCTGTAACATAAGTTCTATCCACTTCTGCTTTAAGTGCAAGAGCTTCTTGAGAAAGTTCTATTTCTTTCCTCAACACCTTAATACGTTGTCCAACCATTAACTTGATATCCATTATGTAATATCAGATTATGTGGCTTATAGTACAACGGACTTTAAGGGTCATTGTTTATTTTTACCTAGAACAAAGTATTGTATGAATATGTCTCAAATCCAACTCCTCTTTATTGTATCTTCATTTATCAATAATTAAAAGCAAAATGAATCTCCTCGGCAATCTCATCTGGCTCATCTTCGGCGGCTTCTTTTCAGCGCTGGGTTATTTTTTTGGTGGCATCTTCTTATGTATTACTGTAGTGGGCATACCCTGGGGCCTGCAGTGTTTTAAACTGGCCGGGCTGGTGCTATGGCCTTTTGGTAAAGAGGTGGTGAGCAGTTCTAAAAATACAGGTTGCCTTTCCGTTCTCTTTAATATAATATGGTTATTAAGCGGCGGGCTGTACACAGCAATTACGCATATTTTCTTTGGCCTGCTGTTAACCATTACCATCATTGGTATCCCTTTTGCCAAACAGCATTTTAAACTAATAGAAATTTCGATGATGCCTTTTGGCAAAACGATAAAATAATTTCTTTCCCCGTATCAACAGAACAGGTTTTATAAAATACCCACTGCACGGTATTGTTATAAAACTTTATTACAGATATTTTGCTTCCTTAATCAAACCAGCATTATGAAAAAAATATTCCTGTTCGGGCTGTTGTCGTTAATGGGATTAACGGCATTTGAGCAAAGCATTACCGATGTTAAACTCCGCTCCGATGAGAACGGAAGGGGTAAACTGAAAAAAGCGCCCAGGAAGATATTCATTGCCGAGTTCAGGGTAATGTACCAGTTACTGTACGTGGCCGAAGACACGAAGAAGGGTTCGGTTTTCGATGGCGGTATGACCGGCGATGTAACCGTTGCCCTGGCCATGGGCCTGCAGGGCATTACAGAAGATGACCTTATACAGAATACCAACCACCTGTACAGCAGCTTTACCCAACGGATGAAAGACGCCGGTTACGAAATGGTTACAGCCGGTGCTATGGCCGGCATTAAGGAATTTAAAGACTGGGAACGCAAAAAAGGTGGCGGACTGAGCGATGTACAGTTTAAAGGTTTTGTGATGAGCACCCCCACAGATTTTGAATATTTTGTAAAAGGCACCCGGGCAGATGGCAGGGAGAAAAAGACCTTTACCGATAACTCGGCAAAAATATCTTACCAAAGTGATAACATCACGGTGGTGAAAGTAAACCTGGTGGTACCCATTGCCGAAAACGGTGAAAGCTGGACCAGCGGCGCCTTTAAACTGGGCGGTGCCAAAGTGGTTGCTGAAACCGCCTTAAAACTGAGCGACGAAATGATCACCGGCAAAGGTTTTGGCAACAGCATCAGCACCATGGCTAATTTTGTAAACAGCGAAGCCATGAGCCTGCCTACCAGTCTCTGTTATTATTCGCTTAAAAAACCGGTAGAGATAAATGAAGTGCTGGAAAAGAAAAAGTTTAAAGTTACCGGCAGCAGTGATTATGACTGGAGCGGAACACAGATGGGTGTGTACAAAGTGTTTACCGTGCAAAACCAGTTTTTGAAAAAAGTGATTCCCCTGCCGGTTGAAGCTGCAAAATATAATGCCGGTGTGCGTATGGCGGGTGATGCCTTTTTAAAAGAAGCCTGGGATAGTTTTGCCGGTAATGCAAATTAAAATATACTGGTTCCGCTAACTATACTATTGCCAATTGTAAAATAAAAACCTGCCTCTAACGGGTCAGGTTTTTATCATTTTATAAAATTCCTACTTGCGCCAAAGCGGTTTTTTATTGGAAGGCATTTTTACTTTTTTAGACTTAGTGTTCAGATGTAGTTTATTGCGGGGGTCACCCTTGGTGGTGGCTTTCTGAAAAACATGTTTGTCAAATGTACGTATCGGGTCTTCGTTCTTAACCACCTGTGCAATCAGTTCGGTAATGGGTATGATGGCGGGTTCAGGCAGCGGGCTGTGCTGATCTGCCGGCGGCGGTAATACTGCTGCCAGGTTTATTACGGGAGGCAGTTTCAACGTTGCGGGCTTTTTTACTGCTGCCGGCTTTTTTTTAATTATCTTTTTTGCTATCGCTTTTGGCGCTGCCTTCTTTTTAAGAACGGCTTTTTTAACTGTCCGCAGGACACGGCGTGCAGGTTTTTTTGCGGCCGTTTTTTTGGCAATAGCTTTTTTAGGGGCTGTTTTTTTTACCGCGGGTTTTTTAACCGGCTTTTTTTTCTTAACGGCTGCTTTTTTTGTTTTGGCAGGGGCGGCCTTCTTCACAGTTTTCTTTTTAGCCGCCCGCAGGGCACTGTGTGGGGCTTTTTTGGCAACCGCCTTTTTTACTTTTGCTTTTTTTGCTGCCCGTTTGGGAGCTGCTTTTTTTGTTGCTGCTTTTTTAGCTTTTACTTTTTTTGCCATCATTTATTTTTTGGTTAGCAAATAAATTACTGTCAATAGTAAATATAATAAATCTGCCGCAGGAATAAAACCCCTTCCTGAACATCTGTATAAAATAGTACCGGTTACCCGGTTTCAGATAAAAGCTATAGTTTTAATTACCTGTTAGCGCAGGCAATACAATATGGACGAAACTTCAGATTTCGAAAATTTTTATGCAGAAAAGATAGCGCCTTCGCTTCCGGAGTTGCGGCGTGCCTGCAGGCAGGCAGATAGCTGGCACCTGCTTATCGTGCTGTTTGCCCTGCTGGGTTTTGGCAGTTTTATCGCTTACTATGCAGATTTTTTAAGCGGCACAGCGGCTACCTGGTTTTTTATTTTCTTTGCGCTGATGCTTGTCTTTTCTGTTTTCAAATATGCACAACGCAAAGACCGGTTTACCGCTGCGTTTAAAAAGGCCGTCATTAAATCCATTATTGATCATGTTCACCCGGGCCTGGTTTATAAGCCCGGCGACTGCATCAGCCCCCGTGAATATAAAACCAGCAGCCTGTACCGCTACCGCTACGACTATTTTGACGGGGATGATTTTATAGGAGGTGAAATTGATCATGTTCCTTTTCGCTGTTCGGAGCTTCATATACGAAGTGATTATGCAGGCAACAAACAGGTAACTGTTTTTAAAGGATTATTTTTTGTTGCTGAAATAAACAGGCGGTTTACCGGCGGTACCTATCTGTGGCCGCGGTACAGGGCACAGCTTGCCGGCAGTATGATGGATGAATCGTACCGTATACTGCCAATGCCCGATGTTAATAATATACATTTTGATGATGCTGAATTTGATGAACGGTTCAGGGTATGCAGCACCTGGCCGGCACAGGCAGAAGAAATACTGAGTGCCGGCATGCGCACCAATTTACTCTACATCAGCAAGGCGGTAAAACAGCCTGTGTCTTTTTCATTTGCGGCAGGCAAATGTTTTATAGGGCTGCCGGTTGCAGGAAACCTGCTGGAACCATCGGATTATGATCCGGGTGATAAAGAAGAGATCAGAAAATATTTTTTATGCATACGGCTTATTACAAATATCATAAAACGATCAGGCTTAGCCGCATTGCAATAGTGATGAACATTTTAATATGATGGATTGTGTAACGGCCAGTGCAGTGCTTTTCCCCACGCAATCCACATTTGGGCAGCAGCACAATTTCATAACATAATCTTTACAATTTCTTTACGTTAGAGTATGAGCCTGCCTGGCGGCAGGCAGGCTTGCGAAAATAAAAACCAACCACATGCTGCAAAGTAAAACCGTACTTTCACTTACCATTGATCTGCTGGCCAATAATGCCTTTAATCACCTGAAGGATGAAGAAATTTCTGCATTGCATCACCTGATTTTAAAACTGCAGGAGCCGCTTACGCCGGTACAGCAAAATCTGCTGCTCGGTTTCTGGAGCCATGCATGTACTACTGAGTTGCCGGCGGCTTTGCTGCACCGTTGCAATACTTTATTATGCCGGTTTGGCCGCAGCCCGCTGGAAGCAATGATGGCGGAGATGGATATGTATTAATATATAATTTAACTCCTCTTTTCCTGTTGCAATATTTCAAAAGCCTGCCAGGTTGAGCCTGCCTTTGTCGGCAGAAAGGCCTCTCGAAACCGGCTTTATTTAAAGTAAACCACCTTCGTCCCGAAAGCTTTCGGGACAGGCTGACAGTTCACTAACAAAAAACACTTCATTAAATTGAAGTGTTTTAAAAGTTATCTGCAGGAATATTTTACCAGGGATATTTATTGGCTGCAATCAACGTATCGGCAATCCGGCGGCGGGCATCCTTGCTGTTGAAGGGTTCGGTTTTTGTAAACCGCTTTAAGCCCAGCAGCATCATGCGTTGCTCATCGCCACCTGCAAATGAATTGATGGCTTCTTTCCCAGCTTTGTTAACCCTGTCATTTGCATCATTTAAATAACAATGCATCATATCAATCTGATTTTGTGATGCAGCTTCGCCCTGCTTATCTGCCATCTTCATCACACGCAGTAAAGTACTTTCAGCTTCAAAGGTTTCAATGGCCATATCAGCAATATTCATCAGTATTTCCTGTTCGTCCTGTATTTTCATCATCAGCTTTTGTACAGCAGCACCTGCCACCATCAAAATACATTTCTTCATGTTTACAATGGTCTTGCGCTCTTTGGCAAATGGCGTTTCATCATCATTTCCAAATTCGGGAATGCTCATCAGCTCCTTGCTAACGGCCATGGCTGGCCCCATTAAATCAAGCTTTCCTTTCATCGCTCTTTTTAATATCATATCCACGGTAAGCAGGCGGTTAATTTCATTTGTGCCTTCGTAAATGCGGTTAATGCGGCTGTCGCGGTAACCACGGCTGATGCTGTATTCATCGCTGAAACCATTACCACCATGTACCTGCACACCTTCATCCACAACATAGTCGAGGACCTCACTTCCGTGCACTTTTAACACGGCACACTCAACAGCATATTCTTCGGCGGCACCCAGTAATGCTTCGGCAAATGTTTTACCGGCAGCAGCCAGTTCGGTTTCTTTATCATCCACCCATTTACTCGTGCGGTATAAAGCACTTTCGCTTACAAAAATGCGGATGGCCATTTCGGCCAGTTTATATTTAATGGCGCCAAAATTACAAATGGCTGTTTTAAACTGTTCACGGGTGGTCGCGTATTGGATTGTAGTACCCAATGCCATTTTAGAAGCTCCGATTGCAGCAGCAGCTAATTTCAACCTGCCTATATTTAAAATATTAAAAGCGATGATATGGCCCTTTCCAATTTCTCCCAATAAATTTTCAACAGGTATTTTACAATCCTGGAAATATAATTGCACGGTTGAAGAACCCTTGATACCCATCTTATGTTCTTCGGGCCCCTGTGTAAATCCTTCCATGCCACGCTCTACAATAAAGCAGGAGAATTTATTGCCGTCAATTTGTGCAAATACGGTATATACATCGGCAAAACCTCCGTTGGTTATCCAGCATTTTTGTCCGTTAAGGATATAATGTTTTCCATCTTCACTAAGTACCGCATTTGATTTTGCGCCCAATGCATCGCTTCCACTGTTGGGTTCAGTTAATCCGTAAGCACCCTTCCACTCACCGCTGGCAAGTTTTGGAATATATTTTTTCTTTTGAGCTTCGGTTCCAAAATATAAAATGGGTAAAGTGCCAATACCGGTATGTGCTGCAATGGCCACACTAAAAGAAAATCCACCACCCAGGCCTTCGTTTACTAAAGTAGATGTGATAAAATCTTTTCCCAGTCCGCCAAGCTCTTCGGGAATAGAAGCACCCAGTAAGCCTTGTTCTCCGGCTTTCACCATAAGCGAAGGCATAAGGCCCGGTTCCATTTTATCAATACGTTCAACAATCGGATGTACTTCTGTATCCAGAAACTGCAGACACATGTCCTTTACCATCCGTTGCTCTTCATTAAAGTCTTCGGGAGTGTAAGTTTCAAATGCATTGCTTTCTTTAATTAACCATTCGCCGCCTTTGAGGGCTGTAGTGGTTGTGGTTGATGCTGTGCTCATAAAATTTAATTTGGCCTCCCCTAAATCCCCTCCCGTAGAGGGGACTTTGAAGAGTAAGTGATTTTAATATTTTTTTCTATTTTAACAACTGTTTCCATTTTGATCTCTAAAAGTCCTTCCGCCAATCGGAGGAGAGGATTTAGGTGGGGCCCTTACTTCAAATTATCATACACATTCTGCAACACCTCTTTGGCAATTTCTATCTGTCCGTTGGTTACGCCGTTCAATGCCTCATTAAGTGTTTGATTAGCTACTTCCATAGTTTGTTCCTGCAACTGTTGTGCCTCTTTGGTGAGGTAGATCATGTTGATCCTTCTATCGTCTTTGGATGGAACACGGTTTACCAGTTTCAGCTTTTCGAGGTTGTCAACCAGCCGGGTAATGCTTGGCTTATCACGGAAAGTGGCATCGCAAAGTTGCTGCTGGCTCAGTCCGTCCTGTTTCCACAAGTGATATAGTACGCTCCATTGTTCTATGGTTATATCAACACTGCTCTGTTTAAAGTTCTTCTGTAATCTCCGTGCAATGGCCGTACTGGCTTTACCGGTGATAAAGCTGTATAACTCACCTTTCTTAAATTGGTTGTTTGACATATAGTTGTTTATGCAACTAAACAAAGATAATGTTTATTTTGGTTCGTAAAAATTTATTTTTGTTTAACCGTCATTGGTATTTCATGGCATCATCGTTGTGTTATATATATTCTGATTTATCGGAACTCACATGTACGGCATATCATCATGGATCAGGCTTTACTCATTATTTCAGCAGTTATTTCCGGCTTATATATATTACTCATCCTTTACTATTGGAAGAGCTGGCTGAGTATCCCCGAATACAAAGTAAAAAATCAAACCCTGCCCGTAAGGCAGGCGGGTTCAAAAACAAAAATTACGGTTATTATTCCGGCACGGAATGAAGAGAAAAATATAGCAGACTGCCTTGATTCGGTTTGCAGCCAATCTTACCCAAAGGAATTATTTGATGTGCTGGTGGTTGATGATCATTCAACAGATAATACAGCTTCAATTATTAAAACCTATGTACAGCAAAATGTAAAATATATCTCCTTAAAAGATTTTGTTGGCGACAAATTAAACTCTTATAAAAAGAAAGCCATTGAAATTGCCATACAGCAATCAACCGGGGAACTGCTTGTTAGCACCGATGCTGATTGTATTGTGCCGGAGAACTGGTTGCAAACCATCGCCGCTTTTTATGAGGAACATCTGCCTGAATTTATTGCGGCACCGGTTTCCATAAATTGTGGTTTTCATTTTACAGAAATGTTCCAGGCGCTTGACTTTATGACGCTGCAGGGAATTACCGGTGCATCGGTGCATAAAAAAATACACAGCATGTGTAATGGCGCCAACCTGGCTTATACCAAAAAAGCATTTAATGAAGTTGGTGGTTTTAGCGGCATTGACAATATTGCCAGCGGCGATGACATGCTGCTGATGCATAAGATATATAAACAGCATCCTGATAAAGTGATGTTCTTGAAATCGAAAGAGTCAATTGTACATACAGCACCTGTTCAATCACTAAAAGAGTTTTTTAACCAGCGTATCCGCTGGGCAAGCAAGGCAGATAAGTATGATGATAAAAGGGTCTTTGGGGTATTACTGCTTGTTTACCTGGTAAATATTTTGTTGATAGTGTTGCCGGTTGTTGCAGCTTTTAATAATATTCAATACACAATATTCAATGTTCAGTGTTCAATGTTTAGTGCCTGGTTATGCCTGCTGCTTTTAAAAACAATGGTTGAGTTGATTTTTCTTTATCCGGTTGCAAATTTTTTTGGTAAGCAGAGTTTGCTTTGGTTATTCCCTTTGATGCAGCCCTTTCATATTGTTTATACTGTAATTGCCGGCTCGCTGGGCAAGTTCGGCAGCTATAGCTGGAAAGAAAGAAAAGTGAAATAATCCCGATAGCTATCGGGATTGAAACCGTAATTTACAGCATGGCCCAAACCAATTTTTCTTTCAAGGCAGAAATGTGGAAGCGACTCAAAAAAAACAAGGGTGCTTTGTTTGGGTTGATTGTAATCATACTGGCTGTACTGGTTTCCATTTTTGGATATGTGATCGCTCCGGATAATTCACCCAATGCAGATCTGCAGACCGTAGAGATACAGGCCAAGAAGCCAGGCTACTCACAGGAGTTTTTAAAAATCCCTTCCGGCAATAAACCCGGCGGCAACTGGTTTGAATATTTCATCAGTGGTAAAAAAAATAATTATCAGCTTGTACCCATCAAAGGATACAGCATTTCAGGCGACAGTCTTTTGGTAAATAATTTTATTGATGATGATACCACGGTTGTTCAATATTATTCTGTCAATCAGCTAACCAATAATAATCCTGCTGTCATCCAAAAAAATATCATCATTAAAAAATACTGGCTGGGTACTGATAAATTTGGCAGGGATATTTTAAGCAGGTTGATCATCGGTACAAGAGTAAGCCTGGCAGTGGGTTTAATAGCAGTGCTGATCTCCTTAACGCTTGGTATTATTTTAGGAGCACTGGCAGGTTATTACCGCGGCTGGATTGATGAAGTGATTATGTGGCTGGTAAATGTTACCTGGAGTATTCCGACTTTATTATTAGTATTTGCAATCACTATGGCGATGGGAAAAGGTTTCTGGCAAATTTTTATCGCCGTTGGCCTGACCATGTGGGTGAGTGTGGCACGTTTAATTCGTGGGCAGGTAATGGCCATTAAAGAAATGGAATACATACAGGCTGCAAAGGCGTTGGGATTAAAAAACAGCCGCATCATCATCCGCCATATTTTACCAAATATTCTTGGCCCCGTAATGGTAATTGCTGCAGCAAATTTTGCTACTGCCATCATTGTAGAAGCAGGTTTAAGTTTCCTGGGCATTGGCATTCAGCCGCCACAACCCAGCTGGGGGCTGATGATAAAAGAGAATTATAATTTTATCATCACACACAATCCTTTGCTGGCTTTAATTCCGGGCTTTGCTATTATGCTGCTGGTACTTGCTTTTAATTTACTGGGCAATGGGCTGAGGGATGCAGTAGCCCCCACCTGAATCCTACGACCTCACCCCAACCTCCCGATAAACCGGGACAGGCTCTCTCCAAAGGAGAGGGAACTGGAATTTGGGAGACCAAAATCAAATGTTCTATTATTAATAAATCTCTCTGTAAAAACTCAATAAAGATATAGTGTACAAGAGTGCGACGCCAATGAAGATGAACATTGATAAAATGCCGGGGCAAAAAAAATATCGCATATTCTTCGCACCAGTCTTTGCAATTTCCTTCCCCTTCGGGGGAGATAGAGGGGGCCTGGCTTTACTCCTTCGGTGCCACCTGCACATTCCTGCTGAATCCTTCTTCCAGGGAAATAAAAGTTTCGGTACGGTCTATTCCTTTTATTTTTTGCAGTTCATCATGTAAAACAAACCTGAGCTGGCTGATATCTTTACAAACAATCTCAATAAACATACTGTAGTTACCTGTGATATAATTCAGGCGAACGATCTCCGGGATATTCATCAGCTCTTTGGCAACGGTATCATACAGTGAACTTTTCTCGAGGTAGATACCAACAAATGCGATAACGTCGTAACCCAGTTGTTTGATATCAACATCCATTTTAGTACCTTTAACAATACCGAACTCCTGCAGCTTTTTAATCCGTACATGAATAGTGCCACCGCTGACAAAAAGTTTTTTACCCAGTTCGGCGTAGGAAATTTCTGAGGTTTCCATCATTTCATGAATGATCTGCAGATCGAGTTTGTCAAGATTTAATTTTGTTGCCATTATAGATTATGTTTTTAAATTAAATTCAAATCAATCAGCAAATATTTGAATTATTTCTATAATTTCCAAATATTTAATAAAATATATTAAACGTATTGGCATTTTACCTTAGTTTTGTGTTAACAATTCCGGTAAAGACCGGATGAAAATTGTGGGGTGATGAAATTTTTGGCAGACATGCCCCCTTGTCTCGGGGGTGAGGATAACAGGATAAACGTAGCATAGAGCCGTTTCTGTAGCAATACAGATTCGACCGGGGTCGACCACC
>Ga0138256_10000105_pt1 | contig 97281 bp, 93 predicted proteins | sample KNB2016incub_MG_FD_105486 | JGI IMG/M metagenome (GOLD analysis project Ga0138256, IMG submission 105486) | Active sludge microbial communities from wastewater in Klosterneuburg, Austria - KNB2014incub_MG | ecosystem: Engineered > WWTP > Activated sludge > Unclassified | place: Austria... | reverse complement strand
TGCCCCAGGGAGTTCCCCTCAGACTTTGCCGTCGGCCTCACGCAGCAAATCGCGCGCGATGATCAGCTGCTGCACTTCGGTCGCGCCTTCGTAGATGCGCAGCGCGCGGATCTCGCGGTACAGGCGCTCCACCGGGACCTCGCTGACCACGCCCATCCCGCCCCACAGCTGCACCGCGGCGTCGATGACCTGCTGCGCACCTTCGGTGGCCACCATCTTGGCCATCGCCGCTTCGCGCGTGACGTTGCGGCCCTGGTCGCGCTGCCAGGCCGCGCGGTAGGTCAGCAGTGCGGCCGAGTCGATGGTGGTGGCCATCTGCGCCAGCCTGGCCTGCGTCAGCTGAAAGTCGGCCAGCACGCCGCCGAACATCTGGCGCGTGGTGGCGCGCTGCAGGCCCTCGGCCAGCGCACGGCGTGCAAAGCCCAGCGCCGCCGCAGCGACCGAGGTGCGAAACACGTCCAGCGTGCGCATCGCGAGCTTGAAGCCTTCGCCGCCGGCGCCGATGCGCTGTCGGGCCGGCACGCGGCAGTTGACGAAGCGCAGCCGCGCCAGCGGGTGCGGGGCGATGACGTCGATGCGCTCGGCGATCTCGAAGCCCGGCGTGCCGGCGTCGACGATGAAGGCCGATATACCGCGCGCGCCGGGTGCTTCGCCGCTGCGCGCGAACACGACGTAGAAATCGGCGATGCCGCCGTTGCTGATCCAGGTTTTTTCACCGTCGAGAATGAAGCCGTCGCCGTCGGCGCGTGCCGTGCAGCCCATTGCCGCGACGTCGGAACCGGCGTCGGGTTCGGACAGCGCAAAGGCGGCTATTGCCTCGCCACGCGCCACGCGCGGCAGGTAGCGTGCCTTCTGCTCGTCACTGCCGGACAGGCTGATCGCACCCGAGCCCAGGCCCTGCATCGCAAACGCAAAATCGGCCAGCCCCGAATGCCGCGCCAGCGTCTCGCGCAGCAGGCAGATCGCGCGGGTGTCGATGGTTTCGGCGGCACCGCCCCAGGTGCGGCCACCCACCGCATGGCGCAGCCAGCCGCCTGCGCCCAGCGAACGCACCAGGGTGCGGCATTCGGCGTCGACATCGGGGCCATGCGTGTGCGACAGCTGTTGCGCTGCCCAGGCTTCGAGTTCATGCGCCAGCGCGCGGTGCGGCGGGTCGAAGAAGGGCCAGTCGAGGTGGCGGGTGTGGGGCATGGCAGGTGTCTTTCGACGGCAGGCGCGGCACATGGCCGAACCCGACGCTTTGAGCAGCCAGTCTTGTATTGAAAGCTTTAGTTGTCAAGTAAATCGATCTTTCGATCCAGCCCGCGGTCGAACCGGCACAGGCTCAATCGTCGTGGTGGGCGGGGCCGATGGGTCTGACCCCGCTTCAACCTGGAGACTTGCATGGCGATCGAACCCTACCTGTTCTTCAACGGACGTTGTGACGAGGCCATTGCCTTCTACCGTGACGCGCTCGGCGCCGAAGTGCAGATGCTGATGCGCTTTCGCGAGAACCCGGACCCGCCGCCGCCCGGCATGCTGCCGCCGGACTGGGGCGACAAGGTCATGCACGCGAGTCTGCGCATCGGCGATGCCACGCTGATGGCCAGCGACGCCATGTGCAGCGACAGCGCCCGCTTCAGCGGTGTCACCCTGTCGTTGGCAGTACCCGACAGCGCGGCGGCGCACAAGGCATTCGACGCCCTGGCCGTCGGTGGGACGGTGACGATGCCGATCGCGCGCACCTTCTGGTCACCGTGCTTCGGCATGCTGAACGACCGCTTCGGCGTGGCCTGGATGGTCAATGCGCTGACCTGAATCTGCGCACGGGACAGCTCGTGTCGGACCGCTGAGCGGCCGGCGTCCGCCGGCGGCTAGACTCGACGGCAGACTGCCGTTTGACTACCGCCGATGTTTGCCCGACCTCTGACCTGGATCGTGTTGCTGGCCGCCCTGGCGGCGCTGACCGTTGTGGTCTGGAAGTTCGGCGGTACGGGCCGTGTGGATTGGCGCCAGGCCCTGTCGGCGCTGCCGGGCGCGTCTTCGTCGATCGGTCGGGCGCCGCCGGCCTCGGCGCGCAAATGCCGCGACGCGCGACAAGTCGTCTACACCGACGGCCCCTGCCCGCCTGGGCTGAGCGAAGTGCCGCTGGACGGCGGCAGCCTGACCGTGCTGCCGGCTCCCCGCGTCGCGTCGCCGTCGCCTGCAATGGCGGCCAGTGCATCGTCGCCACTGCGGCGTCTGGCCGGGCCGGGCCAGGCGCCGGCGGTGCTCGAGCATCAGGTCGAGCAGGCGCTGCAGCGCTGACGCGCGCTTCGCCGATGAACCGCGACGCCGAGGCCAGCCTGCGCGAGCCGAATCGAACCTTTTTTCGGCGCCATCTGGCCGGCCGCCTGTCGCTGAGGCGCAGCCTGTGGCTCAACACCGTGCTGCCGGCACTCGTGCTGCTGCTGGTGCTGGGCTGGCTGGACGCCTGGCTGCGCCTGCACGGCAGTCTGCTGCGCGCCGGCAGCCTGGCCCTGCTGCTGGGCTGGCCGCTGCTGATGGCGCTGCTGGTGTGGGGGCTGCTGGGCGTGTGGCGCGCCACGCGCCGCGAGGATCTGTACGTCGGCATCCCGCGCTGGCGCCGCTTGGGTGCGCCGGCACTGGTAGCCCTTCTGCTGGTGCTGGCGCTGGCGCTGTTCGGCCTGAACGTTGCGCCGCGCCTGGCGGAGCTGGGCACGCAGGCGGTCTGGCACGACCCGCTGGGTGAGGTCGAGGTGGCGCTGTCGGCCGATGGCCGCCGCCTGCACATCCAGGGGCCGCTGTCGCGCGGCAGTGGCGACCGGGTGCAGGCGGTGTTGCAGTCGGCACCGCAGCTGCGGCTGGTGAGCATCGCGTCCGACGCCGGCCACCTCGACGAAGCCTTGCAGATCGCAGGGCTGCTGCGCGCGCGCCAGCTGCCCACGCGCGCCAGCGCAGGCTGCAGCGGCGTCTGCCCGCTGGTGTTCCTGGCGGGCGCACGGCGCCAGTTGCTGCCGGGCGCGCACCTGGGTTTTCAGCGCATCTCGGCCGGGCGCTTCAACCCGCCGCACCAGACCTGGGTGAACGCCGCGCTGCGCAAGCAGCTGGCGTCCCTGGGGCTGACGCCGCACATGGTCACCAAGGTGCTGGCCACGCCGCCCACCCGGCTGTGGGTGCCCGACGTCGACGAACTGACCGCCGCGGGCCTGCTCAGCCAGCCCGAGCGTCCGCTCGACGTTGATCTGCCCAGTCCGCAGGACGCCACGCTGGCCGACTACCGCGAGGCGCTGAGCGCCAGCGGCCTGTGGCAGGCGCTGGACCGGCGCTTCCCGGGCACGCTGGCCGACGCCGCGCAGCGCATGCTCGCCGCTGGCAGCGCTGGGGCCGACGCCGTGCAGGCGGCCGGTCACGACGTGGTGGCAGCGCTGATGCCGCAGCTGCTGGCGCGCGCCAGCCCCGAAACACGCTGGCTGTACACCGACATCCTGCTGGCCCAGGTGGGTTTCCTGCGCACAGTCGATCCGGTGCTGTGTCGTGGCCTGTTGCTGGGCGACGCCGCAGCGCACCGGCAGCTGCCGCGTGCGCTGGTCTGGCGCGAGGCTGAATGGCTGCTGGCGGCACTGGAAGAGGCGCCGCGCAGCACATCGACACGCGCACCGACCCGGATTGAACAGGAGGTCATCCGCCACACGCTGGGCGCGCGCGCGCCGCAGCAGCTGGCCGGCCTGTGGCGGCCGCTGGCGCCGCCAGCACCGGGCGAGCCCGACTGCGAGCGCGCGCAGACGCTGTTGTCCGAGCTGGGTTCGATCGCGGCGCCGCAGCGCCGCCTGGCGTTGCGCCTGATGTACGAGCGGCAGTGAATCGTCATGCCGGATGAGGGGCCTGCTGGCCGCGGCTGCAACAATCCGATTTCAGGTGGACAGTCAGCGGTCGCCACGGTATGTTGGCTGCGGGCCGGGAGGTGAACAATGAGTGTGGCACTGCAGGTCTTGCTTCTGGTGGTGGCCATCGTGGTGGCGGTGGCCGGCATCGGCGTGGCACTGGCGCTGCGCATTGCCGCGCGCCCCCGCATTGCGGCACAGCGGCGCGCGTTCGCTGCCAAGGCCCCGCATCCGCGCCCGGCCGCGTCGGCGGCAGTGTCGCCCCAGCAGGCAGCGCGTGCAGCGCCAGTGGCATCCCCGGCGCCGGCACCCGTGCCGCGCATGCCGCCCGTGCCGCGCGTCCCGACCGAGCCCTTGACTCCCGAGCAGGCGCATCAGGCCAAGCTGGTGGCGCTGCAGGCCATGTTGTCGCTGGGCGACGCGCAGGCCGAGCGGGCGGCCAAGTCGGGCAAAGCGCAATTTGCAGACACCGAACCGGTGGACGACGACTACGCGAGCACGCAGTTCGTCGATCGTGGCGACAGCTTGCCAAAACCGCTGTCGCTGCTCAATCTCGACCAAGTGACGCCCAGACGCAGCCGCGCGCAGCGCTGACGACCCGCCCGAACTGGCCCTACAGTTGCGGGCATGAGTGCATCCCAACTGCCGCTGGCCGGCGTGCGTGTCGTCGAGTGCTGCCAGATCGCGTCGGGCCCTTATTGCGGCATGCTGCTGGCCGATTTCGGCGCCGAGGTCATCAAGATCGAACCGCCCGAGGGCGACGCGATGCGGCAATGGCCGCCCATCAACGGCGGCTGCAGCGAGAACTTCGCCAGCATCAACCGCGGCAAACGATCGCTGGCGCTGGACCTGAAGAACCCGGCCGACCTGGCCACGGCGCGCGCCCTGATCCTCGACGCCGATGTGCTGCTGGAAAACAGCCGCCCCGGCGCCATGCAGCGCCTGGGCCTGGGCTGGGACTGGTTTGCCTCGCGCCGACCGCAGCTGGTGTATTGCTCGATCTCGGCCTTCGGCCAGGACGGCCCGCGCGGACCCGAAGGCGGCTTCGACCTCACCGTGCAGGCCGCCGCTGGCGTGATGAGCGTGACCGGCGAGCCCGAGGGCGCGCCGGTGAAGGCCGGCGTGCCGCTGGCTGACTTCGCGTCTGGCCTGTATGCCGCGTACAGCATCGCAGCGCTGATTGCGCGTGTGCGCGCCGGCGGGCCTGGCGGCCAGATCGACGTGCCGATGTTCGCCGCCACGCTGGCGGTTTCCGCGCTGCAGACCAGCGAGTATTTCGGCACCGGCCGCAACCCCGTCAAGCTGGGCTCGGCGCACCCGCGCAATTCGCCGTACCAGGCCTACCAGGCGGGCGACGGCTGGTTTGCGATTGCCGCCGGCAACAACCGGCTTTGGCAGCAAGTGTGTGCCGTGGTCGGCACACCGGAACTTCTGGCCGACCCGCGCTACGACAGCCCCACGCTGCGCGCCCGCCATCAGCGTGAATTGAAAGACGCGCTCGACCCGCACTTCGCGCGCCTGCCGCTGGCGCACTGGCTGCAGGCCTTTGCCGCTGCCGGTGTGCCTTGCGCACCGATCAATGGTTATGCCGAAGCCCTGGCCGACCCGCAGACCCAGCACCTGCAGCTGGTGCGCGAGCAGCGACTGCCTGGCGGCCATGCCACGCGCACCGTGGGCAGCCCGGTGCGGCTCGATGGCCGTCCGATCGACGTCGACACCTCGGTGCCGGCGCTGGGCAGCGGCCCGGCGGCCTGGGCCCCGCGCCACGGAGACCACCCATGACCGACCGCATCGCCCCCTTGCGCCACTTCGTCACCGCGATGACGCAGCTGGTGTCGCGCAGCGATGACGAGCGTGTGTTGCTGGCCGAAGGCCGCGCCGAACTGGCGCGGCTGATTGCCAGCGACGACTGGCTGCCCGAGCCCTTTGCGCGCCTGCGTCCCGACCGTTACGCGCAATACCTGCTGCATGCCGACGCGCTCGAGCGCTTCTCGGTCGTCAGTTTCGTCTGGGGCCCAGGCCAGCACACGCCGGTGCACGACCACACCGTGTGGGGCCTGGTCGGCGTGCTGCGCGGCGCCGAGCGCTGCGACGAATACCGGCTGCAGCAAGGGCAACCCGTGCCCACGGGTGGCCACCACGTGATGCAGCGCGGCGACATCGAGGCGGTGTCGCCGACCGTGGGCGACTGGCACCGCGTGAGCAACGCTGTGGCTGACCACGCCTCGGTCAGCATCCATGTCTACGGCGCCAACATCGGCGCGGTGCGTCGGCATCGGCTGGACGAACGCGGCGAGATGATCGACTTCGTGTCGGGCTATGACAGCGACCTGACGCCCAATCTGTGGGACCGCTCGGCCGCGGTGCGGAGCGCGCCGTGCTGAGCTGCGAGCAGCACGGTGGCGTGCTGACGCTGACGCTGGCGCGTCCCGAGCGGGGCAATGCGCTGGCTGCCGACCTGGTCGAGGCGCTGCTCGCCGCGGTGCAGGCCGCGCCCGCCGACCCGGCCCTGCACACGCTGGTGCTGCGCGGCCAGGGCCGGCACTTCTGCACCGGGCTGGATCTGGGCGACCTGGACAGCAGCAGCGATGCCGACTGGCTGTGGCGCCTGGTGCGCATCGAAACCCTGCTCGATGCGCTGTGGCGGTCGCCGCTGGCCACGGTGGCGCTGGCGCAGGGCCGCGCCTGGGGTGCCGGTGCCGATCTCTTCGCCGCGTGCGAGCGCCGCATCGCCGCGGCCGGCAGCACGTTTCGCTTTCCGGGCGCGCAGTTCGGCATCGTGCTCGGCACGCGGCGGCTGGCCGAACACATCGGCCCGGGGCCGGCGCGCGCGCTGGTGATCGAAGGCGGTGAACTCGATGCCGGAGCCGCCCTTGCGGCAGGGTTGGCCAGCGCGCTGGGCGAGGCTGCCGAACCCGTCGCGCCGCGCGTCAGCGCCGGCACTGCGGCCGCAGTGCGCGCCGCCGCGCGGCACGATGCGTCCGACGCCGACCTGGCCGCGCTGGTGCGGTCGGCCGCAGCACCGGGCCTGAAGGCGCGTATTCAGGCCTATCGCCAGGCCGTGCTGGCGGCACGCTGATCAGAACTTGGTGTAGCCGCCGTCGATCACGAACTGCTCGCCGGTGGTGTAGCTCGAGGCATCGCTGGCCAGGTAGACCGCGATGCCACCGAAATCGTCGATCGTGCCCCAGCGCCGCGCCGGGATGCGCGGCATCACCGCACCGGCAAAACGCTCATCGGCCATCGCGCGTTCGGTCATCTCGGTGCTGATCCAGCCCGGCAGGATCGAATTGACGCGAATCTGGTGGCGCGCCAGTTCGACCGCCAGTGCGCGCACGAACGAGGTCACGGCGCCCTTCGACGCCCCGTAGTGACTGTTGCGCGCAGCGCCTTCGACTGCCGCCGTGCTGGCGGTGGCCACCAGCGACCCACCCTGGCCATGCCCTGCCATGTGCCGCGCCGCGGCACGCAGGGTCAGGAACACCCCTTCGACGTTGATGCGCTGCACGCGGCGAAACTCGTCCAGGCTCATCTGCAGCAGTGGCGTGCCCTTGCTCGACACGCCGGCATTGGCAAAGCAGGCGCGCACCGACCCCAGCGCGGCCACCGACGCGGCAAAGGCTGCCTCGACCTGCGCCTCGTCACCGATGTCGCAGACAAAGGCGTGAACACGCGCAGCATCGGCTGTCTCGGCAGCCAGCGCGGCGCGTGCCTTTTCGGTCTTGTCAGCGTTCGAGCCCCAGATCGCCACTTGCGCGCCGGCCGCCAGCAGCGCCCGCGCCATGCCGTAGCCGATGCCGCCGTTGCCGCCGGTGACGATCACCCCGCGGCCGGCCAGATCGAAGCCCTTGTTCATGTTGCGCCCCTCCAGACGGGCATCATAGGTGCGGGTCCCGCCCAGGGGCGCGGCGGTGTAGGCTGTGTGCATGAGCCCCACGTCACCCAAGCCGACGCCGACGCCGCCGTCACCACCCAGCGGCCCGAACCTGCCGCTGGGCTTCAAGCCCGGATCGACCTGGATCCTGATGCTGGCGCTGGTGGCGCTGTTCTGGATGCGTGACCTCTGGGTCACCAGCACCCAGGTGCAGGCGGTGCCGTACAGCGAGTTCTTGCAGCACCTGAAGGCCGGGCGCATGGACTCGCTGTCCATCGGCACCCAGTTCATCGAAGGCAAGCTGAAGGCACCGCTGGCCGACGGCCGCACGCGCATCGTCACCACCCGTGTGGAGCCCGAACTGGCGCGCGAACTTTCGGCCTACGACGTGAAGTTCGAAGGGGTCGTGCAGAACACGCTGCTGCGCGACCTGCTGTCGTGGGTGGTGCCGGCGCTGCTGCTGCTGGCGGTGTGGAGCTTCATGGCCAAGCGCCTGGCCGGGCAGGGCGGCCTGGGCGGTTTGCTGTCGGTGGGCAAGAGCCGCGCCAAGCTGCATTCCGAGACCGACGTCAAGGTCAGCTTCGAGGACGTGGCCGGTGTCGACGAGGCCAAGGCCGAGCTGCGAGAGTCGGTCGACTTCTTGAAGAACCCGAAGGACTACGGCCGCCTGGGCGCGCGCATGCCCAAGGGCATCCTGCTGGTGGGCCCGCCGGGTACCGGCAAGACACTGCTGGCGCGCGCCATGGCCGGTGAGGCTGGCGTGCCCTTCTTCAGCATCACGGGGTCGGAGTTCGTCGAGATGTTCGTCGGCGTCGGCGCGGCGCGTGTGCGTGACCTGTTCGAGCAGGCGCGCGCGTCGGCGCCCTGCATCATCTTCATCGACGAGCTCGACGCGCTGGGCCGCGCGCGCGGCATCGGCCCGATGAGCGGCGGCCACGACGAGAAGGAACAGACGCTGAACCAGCTGCTGGCCGAGATGGACGGTTTTGATGCCAGCACCGGCGTGGTCATCCTGGCTGCGACCAACCGGCCTGAGGTGCTCGACCCCGCGCTGCTGCGCGCCGGGCGTTTCGACCGCCAGGTGCTGGTCGACCGGCCTGACCGCAAGGGCCGGGTCGACATTTTGAAGGTGCACCTGAAGAAGGTGACGATGGGCAGCGACGTCGACCCCGACGCGGTGGCCGCGCTGACGCCAGGCTTTGCCGGTGCCGACCTGGCGAATCTGGTCAACGAGGCCGCGCTGCTGGCCACGCGCCGCGCCGCGGATGCGGTGGCGATGGCCGATTTCACGGCCGCAGTGGAGCGCATCGTCGCCGGCCTCGAGCGCCATCAGCGCGTGCTGGGCGCGAAAGAGCGGCGCACGGTGGCCTTGCACGAGATGGGCCATGCCCTGGTGGCGATGACGCTGCCTGGCACCGACCCGGTGCACAAGATCTCGATCATCCCGCGCGGCATCGGCGCGCTGGGCTACACGATGCAGCGTCCGGGCGAAGACCGGTATCTGGCCAGTCGCAGCGAGCTGCGCAACCGCATGGCGGTCTTGATGGGCGGGCGGGCGGCCGAATCGCTGGTCATCGGCGACGTGTCGACCGGTGCTGCCGACGACCTGGTCAAGGCCACCGACATCGCGCACGACATGGTGGCGCGCTACGGCATGTCGCCCGAGGTCGGCCAGGCCGTGTACGAGCGGCCGCAGCAGCAGTTTCTCGACCTGCCCGGCGGCATGCAGCTCGAGCGTGGTTTGTCCGACGATACCGCGCGCCGCATCGACGCCGCGGTGCGTGCGCTGGTCGACGAAGCCTTCGTGCGCGCCAGCGCGGTGCTGAGCGAACGCCGGACCTTGCTGGAGCAGGGCGCCGAACAGCTGCTGGCGCAGGAGACGCTGACCGAGGCCGACCTGCAGCCGCTGTTCGACGCCGCGCGTCAGCGGCCCGCACCGCCCTGATCAGGTTTTTCGCGACAGCGACCAGGCCGTCGCCACCCAGCGATACAGCGCATCCCCAGCTTGTCGTTGACGGCCGTCGGTGGCTGCGCAAGACTGGCTGCCAGACCACCCTGCGCGCCAGCGCCAATGCCATGAGCCGCTTGATCGTGTTGATGCTGGTGCCGATGTTGCTGGCGCTGAGCGCTGGCGCCCAGACCTTGGTCAGCACGCCGTACCCGATCGTCTTTGTCACCCAGGTGCCGGTGGCGGCTGACTTCACCACCATCGGGTCGACCTTCGGCAACCACCTGGCCAACCAGCAGGCGGTAGCGCGCGGCGGTGACCTGTGGATCCGCGACAGCAACGGCAGCTTGCGCAACCTGAGCCTGGCGGCCGGCGTCAGCTCGCAGGGCCAGCTCGGCGCCACGGCGCTGGCGGTGCGCGACCCCTCGCCCAGCTGGGATGGCCGCAAGATCATCTTCAGCGCCGTGCTCGGCGCGCCGACCACACGCTACGTCGAAACAACGAGCTATTGGCAGCTGTACGAGATCAGCGGCCTGGCGGCGGGCGAGACGCCGCAGATCACCCGCGTGGCGAATCAGCCGGCCGACTGCAACAACATCAGCCCGATCTACGCCAGCGACGACCGCATCATCTTCAGCAGCGACCGCACGCGCAGCGGCGAGCGCCACCTGTACCCGCAGCTCGACGAATACGAAGAGGCGCCGACCGTCAGCGGCTTGTGGAGCCTGGACCCTGTGAGTGGTGATCTGTTCCTGCTCAACCACTCGCCGTCGGGCGCTTTCACGCCGCGCATCGACAGCTTTGGCCGCGTGATCTTCACGCGCTGGGACCATCTGCAGCGCGACCAGCAGGCTGATGCCGACCGTGCCGGCACGGCCAACTACGGCACCTTCAACTACAGCGATGAATCGGTTGCGGGGCGTGCGCTGGCCGATCGCAGCGAGATCTTTCCCGAGCAACGTGAGACCCAGGGCCGGATCAGCGGCCACCGGTTCAACCAGTTCTTTCCCTGGCAGGTCAACCAGGACGGCAGCGAGGAAGAAACACTCAACCATGTCGGCCGGCAAGAGCTGGCGCAGTACGGCACGCAGAGCTTCCTTGACGACGCCAATCTGCTGGAATGTTGCGCGGTCGACCCGCTGCCCGGGCGAGGGCGGTTGAACAACGACAGCCTGCTGCAGATGCGCGAGGACCCGCTGCAGCCGGGGCGTTTCATCGGCACCAGCGCGCAGGAGTTCGGCACCCACGCCGCCGGCCAGCTGGTCAGCCTGGACGGCGCGCCCACGGTCAACCCCGACCTGATGACGGTGCGTTCCCTGACCGCGACCGCCACGGCCTTTGCCACCGAGGAAGGGCAGTCGCCGCTGGCCACCCACAGCGGTTTGTACCGCGATCCGCTGCCGCTGTCCGACGGCCGCCTGGTGGCCTCACACACCGTCGAGACCCGTGTCGACCGCAACGAAGGCAGCACCGAAGCGCCGCGTTCACGCTACGACTTCCGGCTGCGGCTGGTGACGGCGGACGCGCAGGGCGTGTACCGCGCCGGCGAGGCCTTGACGCCCGGCATCAGCAAGAGCGTCAGCTGGTACGACCCCGACACGCTGGTCAGCCACAGCGGGCCGCTGTGGGAGCTGGGCGCGGTCGAGCTGCGCCCGCGCGCGCGGCCGCCAGCGCCCACCAGCCGCCTGCCCGCACCCGAGCAGCGCGTCTTCAGCGAAGAGGGGGTCGACGTCGCGGTGTTCAAGGACTACCTGCGCCGCAACGATCTGGCGCTGATGGTCAGTCGCGATGTCACGCTGCGCGACGGCGCCGACCTGCAGCAGCCTTTCAATCTGCGCGTGCGCGGCGGAGCGCAGTCGGTGGCCAAGGCGGGCAAGGTCTATGACGTCAGCCACCTGCAGCTGATCCAGGGTGACCAGATCCGCGGCATCGGCGGCAACACCAGCCCGCGCCCGGGCCGGCGCGTTCTGGCGCAGGTGCTGCACGAGCCGCGTGCGGCCAACCCCTTCCAGGGCGTCAAGGGCGCGGTGTCGCTGGCGCCCGACGGCTCGGTCGCGGCCCTCGTCCCGGCGCGGCGCGCCTTGAGCTGGCAACTGACCGACGGCGATGTACCGGTGGTGCGCGAACGTTATTGGCTGAGCATGCAGAGCGGTGAGATCCGCGTCTGCGCCTCTTGCCATGGCGTCAATCGGCGGTCGCAAACGGGCACGGCCGATGCGGTCAATGCGCCCGAGGGACTGCGCCGGTTGCTGCGCTGGTACAAGTCCGGCCAGGCACTGGCCAGCGACGACCGCGTCTTCAACTGGGCCGAGCGCCAGTACCCTGACAACTTCCTGCCCAAGAACGCCGCCACGGCCAGCTTCGACGGCTACCGTTACCGCCACTATGCGTCCAGCAACGAATACCTGGGCGTGAAGGACGGCAAGGTCTGGTACTTCAAGCCCGGCCAAAGCGCCGCGCCGCTGGACCTGGGGCCGCTGCAACCGTACCTGGAGCTGGCGACCATGGCCGGGTTCTGATGCCTAGACTGGATCCCAACTGAACACGTCAGCCGAGCGATCGAGCGGAACGAACGAAGCCTGCAGCGCCGGCATCGCGTGCTCGGCGATGTTCTCCACCGTCCAGCCGTCGCTGCGCTGCACGCTGCGCAGCGGGCGCGGCTGGCTCATCAGGAAGATCTCGTTGTTGCGCACCGCGAACACCTGGGCGTTGACCGCGGACGCAGCCTCGCTCAGCAGGTAGACCGCCAGCGGCGCGATCTTGGCCGGCGTCATCTGTTTGATCTTGTCGACCCGCGCCTGCTGCTCAGGCGTGTCGACCGGAATGCTGCCGATCATTCGGCTCCAGGCAAAGGGCGCGATGCAGTTGCTGCGCACGCCGAAGCGCGCCATGTCGAGCGCGATGCTCTTGCTCAAGGCCACCAGGCCGAGCTTGGCGGCGCTGTAGTTGGCCTGACCGAGGTTGCCGACCAGGCCTGAGGTCGAGGTCATGTGCACATAGGCGCCGCTGCCCTGGTCCTTGAAGTGCGGGGCCGCGGCGCGGCTGATGTGGTAGCTGCCGTACAGGTGGACCTTGATCACCGCGTCCCATTCATCGTCGCCCATCTTGTGGAAATAGCGGTCGCGCAGGATGCCGGCGTTGTTGACCACGCCGTCAATGCGGCCGAAGTGGTCGAGCGCAGCTTGCACGATGCGCGCCGCCGATGCACTGTCGGCCACGCTGTCGGTGCTGGCCACGGCCTGGCCTCCGGCTGCCTTGATCTGATCGACCACCTGTTGCGCCGGGCCGGCATGGCTGCCTTCGCCGCTGGTGCTGGTGCCGAGGTCGTTGACCACCACTTGCGCGCCGGCCGCTGCCAGCGCCAGCGCCATGTCGCGGCCGATCCCGCCGCCGGCGCCGGTCACCAGCACCACCTTGCCGTCCATTCTTGTTTGCATGACTGTTCCTGGGCAGGTTGAGTGGCCACCATCATCGCGCAAGCGGGCGGCCTTGGCGGTGGCCCAGGGTCGGGGAACCCTGCTTGGCCGCCGTGGCTGGGGGTGGCATCCTCGGGTCATGAACACCAAAGCAGCCGTGCTGGCGACCGTGGCCGTGATCGCACTGGCCGGCGCCGGGCAATGCCGGGCCGAACTGACGGCCACCTCCGCCACCAGTTTCACCTCGACCTTTCGCAGTGAGGTCGCGGTTTCGCAGGCCACCGCCTGGCGCGCGATCACGCAGCTGCCTCGCTGGTGGAACGACCAGCACACCTGGTCCGGGCAGGCGGCCAACATGGTGCTCGAGCTGCATGCCGGAGGCTGCTGGTGCGAGCGCTGGGGCGAAGGGCGCTCGGTGATGCACGGCCAGGTGGTCTGGGTGCAGCCTGGTCAGGCGCTGCGCCTGAATGCCGCGCTGGGGCCGCTGCAGGAGCTGGGCGCCGGCGGTGTCTTCACGCTGGTCACCAGCACGCTGGGCGACAAGACCTTTGTGCGCCTGACCTACCGCGTGGCCGGCGCGCCCGAAGCCGGGCTGGACAAGCTGGCGCCGGAGGTCGATCAGGTGCTGGCCGAGCAGTGGCAACGGCTGCTGCGCTTCACCACCACCGGTTCGCCCACCGCACGCTGAATCTCGAAGGAACCCGACCATGTTCGTGCAGTCGCGGCCTGCCTCAGCGACGACTTGCGGCAGCTGACCGGCACCGCCACGCGTTTTGCCGAGCGCGAATGCCTGCAGCACGACGCACGCTGGCGCGAGCAGCGCCGTGGTGACCGCGAGATCTGGGACAAGACCAGCGCCGCCGGCCTGCTGCATCGCGGTGGGCGGCGTGGCTACGCTGCAGCGTGCGATCGACGAGACTCTGGCCGACATGCAGCAGTGCAAGGTTTTCGGCCAGCCCTTGATGGCGGTGCAGAACACACGCTTCAAGCTCGCCGAGTACCAGTTCCTGGCCAGCGTGTTGCGCTGCTTCGTCGATAGCAGGCGCACGCACGCCATCGTCGCCGCCGTCGAAGCTGAACGTGGGCACCGTGATCGGCGGCTGCAAGGCCAGCGCCGCCTCGATATCGGCAACGGCCAGGTCTTCGTCCACCAGGCCGAAACGGTGGCGGTAGGAGTGGATCACCACGTCGACGAAGTCGGTGTTGTCGAAGGCCGCTGCGCTGCGCTCGAAGCTCGCTTCGTCCAACGGCCAAGTCGACGACCACTGCCGCGACAGCACGCGGCAGTGCCGCGCCGGTCCCCGGCCAAGCCGCGGCGTCCGCACTCGCTGTGGTAGTCGTGCTGGTACCACAGGCGATGCGCGTTGCGCGGCGTGTCGGGTGTCGTCGCGCGGCCGATGTCTTGGATGTTGTGGCAGTTGAAGCTCAGCAGCCCGGCACAACGCCCGGGCCACAGCGCCGCCACCACGTAGGCCGCACGGCCACCCCGGTCGCAGCCGACCTGCACGGCGCGTTCGATGCGCAAGGCGTCCATCAAAGGCTTCGGGTCGTGGCCCAGCGCGGCCAGCAGCGGTGCCACCTCGGCGTAGGCGTGGATGTCGCACGAAAGGTCTCAAGACGGCTTCTGACTTGGGTATCCGTCGTGAATCGCAGTTCCTCACAGGGCTGTGCCCACCCGGCCGCGCCCGCGGTGGCGCTCTGGCTTGAAGCCCCGGGTGCGAGTGGACCCGCTCGATCAACGCCGACTCGGGGATGGCTGCGAAGATCATGAGCCGGCAGCCGCAGTTCGGGTAGCGCTCAAGCTCGATTTCGAGCACGCGTCTGAGAGGCCGGGCCCAGCTGATGCGCTCTGGCGGGATCGTCCACGCGGCCGCTCAATGCAGTGACCGGTCACGTATTCAACGTGGACGATGGGCCGCTGAATTCCTTGACGGTCGGCTTCGTCTGGCTCGGCAAACTCTGTGCTAACCAACCCTCGGCCAAGTGGTGTCAGAAAACTTGACATTGAGATCAATCGAATTGCCTGAACGCTGGCTAAGTCCGGGCGTCATATGATTTTCTACATGCTGGCTGGATGCTTGCTTCGAGATTGACAGGCTCCGCGAGGGCCGCAACAGGGGTCTGTCGATGTTGTCAAAACCTGTCTTTCGGCTGCTTGGCCTTCTGGGTCTGAGTTTGGCCGCCGTCATGCCGGCGCAAGCGCTGGTTGTGGAACTCGGACTTCGCGGCAGCGACGCCATCTGGTTGGCCGGCCGCACCGACTTGGTCATCCCCGATGCCAGCCAAGCTTGGCCCGACGGCTTGCTGCGCCATGGCGGGCCCACGCCCGAGGAGATCAAAGAGACCTTGCCGCCGGGCTTTGCCGTGGCTGCGGGTGATGTGGTCAAGGTGCTGGATCCGGCCAGCGGAGGAATTAGCTTCTTCAATGGATTCGGCGGTACCGTCTTCGGGCCCGAAGGCAACGGCGTGCCGGGCAGCAGCAGCATTGGACCCTTCGGCGGGATCAGTGGTTACCTGGGGACTCAGGGTGCCTTGGTGGGCCTATTCCTGAACGACGACGTACCGAACGGCGTGGCGCCGGCACGGCTTGACTTCTCGGTGTCGGGGCTCGGTACCGAGTTTCTGAGCCTGTCTCCGGGCCTGGGGCAGGTGTTCTTCATCGGTGATGGAGAAACGGCCAGTGACGTTGCGCAGTCGTTCCTGACGCCGACCGGCGCCACCCGGCTGTTCATCGGCATCACCGACGCGTTCGGCTTCAATGGGGCGCCGGGCGCATTTGACGACAACGACGGTGCCTACCGCATCCGGCTGGGCATCAACGAGGACCCACGGAACCCCAACCCCAATCCCGTCCCCGAGCCTGCCACGCTGGCCCTGGTGGCCCTGGGCCTGGCGACGATTCGCTGGCGGCGCGATCGCTGATCGATGCAGCTGGCCCCAGGCCAGCCGCCGTGCCCAACATCATCGGCCCGTCTCGCGAGGCAGGCGATTGATCAAGTTGGTCAGGAGCAAGAAGAAGCCCGGGGAATCGGGCTTTCAAACGGCAACCGTTTGGACCGACTTGGGCGACCCTGCCTGCCTCTGAGGTGGTTCAGGGTGATCCCCAACCCAGGGTCTACGCTGGCACGACTTTCTGCTGCCTGCGCTCCTGGGTGGGGCAGGTCCAGCCTGGGTCAGCTGTCCCAAGTCCAACCGAAAGGGAACGGTGCTCTGCCGCAACGACGCGGATGCGGCACACGCCGTACAGGGTCTTCTGCGCGGCAAAGCGCTTGCGGCTGCATCGCACGAGGCTTCTTGTTTGCGACTGGCGAGATTGGCCATGGCCAGCAGCGTCTGCGTCGCGATGCGTTCCGGGTGACCTTATTCCAGGCGTTGCTCGGCCAGCGCCTCCGCATCGAGCGCGGCCTGCTCGGCGAGTGCCGCCTATCCACTGTCGAAGGCCACGATGACGCGGTTTTTCAACCCGAGGATCAGCGGTTCGGCATCAGCAGCGGCGCGGCGTCCACGTCGCTGTCGCTGCTCAAGAAATCGACAAGGGCGTCATTCGGGCCCCGGTCGGTGGCGGCCGGCACGCGATCAACCTGGCGTTCGATCAAGGTGACGATGCAGACCTCGCCCGCGCGCCGTTGCGACTGCCATCGGCGCGCGTTGTCGATGACGACCGAGCGTATGGCCTTGCTGGTGTAAGCCAGCAGCTGCCGGCGCTGATCGGATGTCGCACACGCGTTACCCAGGCTCAGGTAGGCCTCGTGCACCAGCGACGTGGTGTCGAGCAAGGTGTTGCGCCCACCATCACGCAGACGGTAGTGGGTCAGCACACGCAGTTGACGGTAGAGCTCAGCGCGCAGATCGATACGTGCCGCCGGGTTCTGCAAGGAAGGGAAAGCATAGTTCAGGTCGATCTCCGGCGATCGCACAATCGTTCTCATCGCAGGAGCCCCGCGCATGAGACCGACTCTCGTGTTCCAGGGCCAGGCCCTGGCCCCCGATGTCTTCGAGCAGCGCTGGCAGCGTTCGGCCGCTGCGTTGCAGGCGGCCGGGGTCGGCGACGGCGACGTGGTCGCGCTGATGATGCACAACAGCCCCGAGTTGCTGGAACTGATGGTGGCCACGCGCCACCTGGGCGCGCAGTGGTGCCCGATCAACTGGCATTACAAGACCGACGAGGTGCAGTACATCCTGCGTGACTGCGCGGCCAAGGTCTTCATCGTCGATGTGGCGTTAGGGGCCGGCCTGCCCGGGTTGCAGGTGGGCACGATGCGCGTCTTTGCCAGTCGCGGCGAGGCATCCGGTGCGCCGGGCTGGCAGGCCCAGCGCGATGGTACCGAACCCATCGCCACACCGCCGGCGCCGGCGCGCGGCGCGATGTTGTACACCTCGGGCACCACCGGGCGGCCCAAGGGCATCGTGCGCGCCGCGTCCACGCCGCAGCAGCAGCAGGCCGCTGGCGAGGTGCGCCGCCTGGGCTACGGCTTCACCCCCGACATGCGCGCGCTGGTCAGCGCGCCGATGTACCACAGCGCGCCCAACAGCTACGCGCTGGGCGCGGCGCAGGAGGGTGGCACGCTGTTTGTCGAGGACCGCTTCGATGCCGAGCGCACGCTGCAGCTGATCGACGAACAACGTTTGACGCATGCCTACCTGGTGCCGACGATGTACGTGCGCATGCTGGCGCTGCCGGCGGCGGTGCGGGCCCGCTACGACCTGAGCTCGATGCAGTTCGTAGCGTCCACCGGCAGCCCCTGTCCGCCCGAGGTCAAGCGCGCCATGATCGACTGGTGGGGTCCGGTGATCAACGAGTGTTATGGCTCCAGCGAACTGGGCTACATGACGCTGCTGACCGCCGCGCAGGCGCTGCGCAAGCCGGGTTCGGCCGGCCCGGCGCTGCCCGGTGTGACGCTGAAGATCCTGGATGACGACGGCCACGAACTGCCCGCGGGCCAGGCCGGTCTCATCTACGTGAGCCAGCCCGCGTTTGCCGACTTCAGCTACGTCGGCAATGCCGAGGCCCGTCAGCGCATGGAAGTGCGCGGCCTGAAGACCATGGGCGACGTCGGTTACCTGGACGACGAAGGCTTCCTGTTCATCGTCGACCGCAAGGCCGACATGGTGATCAGCGGCGGCGTCAACATCTACCCGGCGGAAATCGAGGCCGTGTTGCATGGCATGCCCGGCGTCGCCGATTGCGCGGTGTTCGGCATTCCCGACCACGAGTTCGGTGAAGCCCTGGCCGCTGCCGTGCAGCCGCAGCCGGGTGTGGTGCTGGCGCCCGAGGCCGTTCGCGACTGGGTGCACCAGCGCATGGCCGGCTACAAGGTGCCCCGGATCGTGACCCTGCACGACATCCTGCCGCGCGAGGACACCGGCAAGATCTTCAAGCGCAAGCTGCGCGAGCCGTACTGGGAAGGGCGGGCGCGCCGCGTCTGAAGCCGTCGACGCCGGCTCAGCCGCTCAGCCGAGCCGACAGCGAGTCCACCACCTCGGCCCAGTCGGCGTCGGCTTGGATCTGTTCGCGCAGGAACTGCGCCTGCGCCGGTGACCAGAACGGGGCGTCGCACAAGGCAGCGCCCGCGGGCAGGCGGTGCACGGTGACGAAGCGCTCAACGGCGGACGGCTCGTCGGGCAGGCCCAGTTGGCGGAAGAGGTCGCGCATGCGGTGAAAACTGCTGTCCATGGGCGGCCTCCGGTCGGTGGATCGAGAGGCACAGCTTAGCCCAGCCAGGCCCGCGTGCTGATGGCAAGTCATCAGGTCGGCAGGGCGTGGCATCGCGGCCCACAATGGGCGCATGGTGAACAACCCCGAAACGCCGGCGGCCGCACAGGGCGTGCTCGACTTCTGGTTCGGCGAAGGCGACCTGCCGCGGCCCGAGTGGTTTCGCAAGGACCCCGCTTTCGACGCGCTGATCGCGCAGCACTTTGGCCCTTTGGTCGAGCAGGCGCTGCAGGGCACGCTTGACGACTGGGCGGCGACACCGGGCGCGGCTCTGGCGCGCATCGTGCTGCTCGACCAGTTCACGCGCAACATCTTTCGCGACACGCCACGGGCCTTTGCCGGCGACGCGCTGGCGCTGCAGGCCGCACGCGACCTGGTGGCACGGGGCTTCGATCGGCAACTGAATGCGCGCCAGCGTGGTTTCGCCTACCTGCCGTTCGAACATGCCGAAGACCTGGCTGCGCAGGCCGAGTCGCTGCAGCACTTCGAAGCCCTGGCGGCCGAGCACCCCGAAACGGCCGGTCTGCTGGACTGGGCGCGCAAGCACCAGGTGATCGTCGCGCGCTTCGGTCGCTACCCGCACCGCAATGACGTGCTTGGGCGCAGCAGCAGCGACGACGAGCTCGCCTTTCTGCAAGAGCCGGGGTCGAGTTTTTGAGCGGCTGATCTTTCGGCGTCAGGCACCTGACTGTCAGGGTGGGTGGCACGCCGATCGCGCCCGAGCCTGGCGAAGATCGCCGATCATCGAACCCATCCTTCGCCCTGGAGTCCTGATGATGCCCGCCCCTGTCATCGATCATGGGTCCGCGACCGGCCCCTTGCCCGTCGTTGGCTTGCCATCGGCCGCCGATCTTCTGGCTGGCGGCTGAACGTCCATGTCCGGCGCAGCGCCCTGGACCCTGTCGCATGCTGAGGTGCTGATCGAGGCGGTGGCCATCGTGGCCTTTGCGCTGTCGGGGTTGATCGAGGCGGCACGCAAGCGCTTGGACGCGGTGGGCGTGGTGGTGGTGGCGGGGCTGACGGCCTTTGGCGGCGGCACGCTGCGCGACCTGCTGATCGACCGCCGACCCTTCTTCTGGGTGCAGCACGCGCATTGGCTGTGGGCCTTGCTGGCCCTGTGCGCGCTGGCGATGCTGTTCTTGCGTGCACGCCATTTCGCCCCCACCGAACGTGCGATGCAGTGGCCCGACGCGCTGGGCCTGGGGCTGTTTGCCGCCAGTGGCACCCAACTGGCGCTGGCGGCGCAGATGCCGGCCATCGTCGCGGTGCTGATGGGCATGATCACGGCGGTCTTCGGTGGCGTGCTGCGCGACATCGTCTGCAACCAGATCCCCAGTGCCTTCAGCGACCATCGCCCCTATGCGCTGTGCGCCTTTGCCGGCGGCTGGGTGATGGTGGCCGCGCAGGCGCTGGCCTGGCCCGAGGAACTGGCGCTGGCCGCCGCTGCCGGTGTGGCCACGCTGTTGCGGGTGGTGGTGCTGCTCAGCGGCTACACGCTGCCGGCCTGGAACACGGCCGCCGGCGGTGGCCGGCGTTGAGCAACCGGTGGTCGGCATCGCGCCGACGTTGGACAATGCGGTTTTTCGGCTTGCAAGGGGCACGACTCTGGACCTCACCGTACCGATCACCATCACCGACGAACTGAGCGAAGAAGTCGTCACCGCCACCGCGCTGCTCAACCTGGCCAGCGGCGAAATCGAACGCGTGCAGTACCAGGACATCGACCTCGAGTCCGAAGGTCGGCCCTGGGAGCGCGACGACTACGAGTTCAGCAGCGGCGTGCTGTCCAATGCCGGCAAGGACGTCGAGTTCAAGGTCGACGTCAATCGAACCACCGGGCAATATTCGGTGACTGCCAGTGAGCTTCTCGAGATCAAGGTGCGCGCCGCCGCGCTGTTTGCCGGTGTGACGGCACTGGGCCTGGTCGACCACAAGCAGCCACCCGGTGCCGCCGGCCGCAAGGGGCGGCTGCACTGAGGGCATGAGCTCATGACGGTCTCGACGCCCACTGGTGGCAGCCCGGCCGCATCGCCGACTGGCGACGATCTGTACCCGCGCCTGCTGGCCGACATCGGTGGCACGCGCGCGCGTTTCGCCTGGCAGGCACAGCCGGGGGCCGAGCCCAGCCATCCCCAGACCCTGGCCGTGGCCGATCACAGCGGGCTGGCGCAAGCGGCGGCGGCCTACCTGCAGGGGTTGTCGCAGCACCTGGGTGCGGACTATCGGGCGCCGCGCAGCGCCGGACTGGCGGTGGCCACCGCGGTGACCGGCGATCAGGTGAATTTCACCAACAGCCACTGGTCGTTCTCGCGCCTGGCCTTGTGCCAGTCGCTGGGCCTGGCCCGGCTGGCCGTGGTCAACGACTTCGAGGCCCTGGCGCTGGCGCTGCCGCAGCTCACGCCGGCACAGTGGCGGCGCCACGCGCAGCCGGCCTGGCCGACCACAGCGCACGCCGCCACGGGCACGGTGCTGGCCGTGCTGGGCCCGGGCACCGGACTGGGCGTGGGCGCCGTGCTGAAGACCCCGGTGGGTTGGCAGGCCATCGCCGGTGAAGGCGGCCACGCCACGCTGGCGGCCGGCGACGCGCTGGAGGCCGAGCTGATCGGCATCGTGCGGCGCCAGCACCCGCATGTGTCGGCCGAACGGCTGCTGTCGGGAACCGGCTTGCCCTTGCTGCATGCGGCGCTGGCCGAGGTGAACGGCTGGCCGCAGCTTGAGATCGGCGAAGCCCTCGACGCCAAGACCATCGTCGCCCAGGCGTTGGCCGACGACCGCAGTGCCGCGGCGCAGACGCTGGACCTGTTCTGCGCGATGCTGGGCAGTTTTGCCGGCGATGTGGTGCTGACCCTGGGTGCGCGTGGCGGCCTGTACATCGGCGGCGGCGTTGTGCCGCGGTTTGCCGATCGTTTCTTTGCCTCGGCCTTTCGCCAGCGTTTTCAGGCCAAGGGCCGCTTTCACGACTACCTGGCCGGCGTGCCCAGCGCGCTCATCACCGATACGCGGGCGGCGCTGAACGGTGCGGCGATCGCGATTGACGGTGCCTGAGCTGCCCTTGTTGCAGCAGCGCACCGCCGGTGTGCTGCTGCACCTGACTTCGCTGCCCGGGCCGCACGGGGTGGGCGATTTCGGGCCGACGGCCTATCACTTCGTCGACTGGTTGGCCAGCTGCGGACAGGGCCTGTGGCAATGGCTGCCGACCACGCCGATCGGCCCTGGCGATTCGCCCTATCAGAGCGTGTCGGCCTTTGCGGGCAGCCCGCTGATGGTGGCGCTGGAACCGTTGGTGCAAAGCGGTTGGCTGGACGCACCCACGTTGCCCGACACCGGGTTCGACGCGCGGCGGGTCGACTTTGCGCGTGTGCTGCCCTGGCGCATGGCGCAACTGCGCAGCGCTGCGGCCGGGTTCGCCGCCAGGGCCGGCGCCGCCGACCGCAGCGCGTTCGAAGCCTGGTGCCGCAGGCAGGCCGACTGGCTCGACGACTACGCGCTCTTCATGGCGCTGGAACGTGCTGTCGGCGGCCGGCCCTGGTGGACCTGGCCCCAGCCCTTGCGCCGTCGCGACCCGGCGGCACTGGCTGCAGCGCACCACGAACACAGTGCCGAAGTCACGTTCTGGTGTTTCGTGCAATGGCAGTTCGACCGGCAATGCGGCGCGCTCAGGGCCTATGCGAACCGTCGCGGCGTCGGCATCCTGGGTGACCTGCCGATCTTCGTCGCCCACCACAGCGCCGACTGCTGGGCCCGCCCCGATCTCTATCAGCTGGACGACGACTTCCAGCCCACCGTGGTGGCCGGCGTGCCACCCGACGACCTCGGCCCGCTGGGCCAGCGCTGGGGCAACCCGCTCTACCGCTGGGACCGCATGGCCGCCGAGGGCTGGGCCTGGTGGGCGGCCCGCGTGCAACGCATGCTGCAGCAGGCCGATGCCTTTCGCATCGACCACTTTCGCGGCTTTGCCGCGTACTTCGAAATCCCGGCCGACAGCCCCGATGCACGTCACGGGCGCTGGCGGCGCGGGCCGGGCCGGGCCTTGTTCGACGCCCTGAGTGCGGCCCTGGGCCCGTTGCCGATCGTGGCCGAGGATCTGGGCCTGATCACACCCGACGTGCATGCACTGCGCGCGGCGCTGGGCTACCCGGGCATGAAGGTGCTGCAGTACGCCTTTGGTGGCGATGCCGAGCACGACTACCTGCCGCACCGCTACGCACGGGGCACGGCGGCCTATACCGGCACACACGACACCGACACCCTGGTCGGCTGGTGGCGGTCGGCGTTGGAACATGAGCGGCGCTTTGCCGGCACCTATCTGGCCTGCGGCGCGCACGACCAGCAAGACGGGCAAGGCGTGCAAGGCGTGCACTGGGCAGCGATCCGCGCCTTGTGCAACTCGGTGGCCGATCTCGTCGTCGTGCCGATGCAAGACGTGCTGGGCCTGGACAGTGCGCACCGCATGAACCTGCCCGGCACCATGGGCGGTCACAACTGGAGCTGGCGTTTCGACTGGGCGATGGTGGGCGACGCCCCGGGCCGCAGGCTGGGGCTGATCACCGCCGCCAGTGGTCGCGGCAACTTCAAGCTGCTGGGCCTGGGCCTGCCACCCAAGAGCGGGCCGTCCAGCTACGGCTCGCCCGTGGTCGAGTGATCAGGCGGCCTTCGGCGCCCAACCCAGCATGGCCTTGACCTCGAGGAACTCGCCGAAGGCGTGTTCGCCCCATTCGCGGCCGTTGCCCGATTGCTTGTAGCCGCCGAAGGGCGCCATCAGGTCGGTGCCGGCGTTGTTGATGAAGACCTGGCCGGCGCGCAGCCGGCCCGCCACCTGGCGCGCAGCCTCGATGTCACCCGCCGACACATAGGCGGCCAGGCCATAGGGCGTGTCGTTGGCGATCTGCACCGCCTGGTCGACCGTGTCGTAGCCGATGATCACCAGCACCGGGCCGAAGATCTCCTCGCGCGCCACCGTCATCTGGTTGTTCACGTTGCCCAACACCGTGGGGCGCACGTAGTAGCCCTTGTCCAGGCCTTCGGGCCGGCCGGGGCCGCCGGCGACCAGCGTGGCGCCTTCTTCGATGCCCTTGTGGATCAGGGTCTGGATCTTGTCCCACTGCGTGGCCGACACCACGGGCCCCAGCGCGGCGCCGCTGTCGGGCGCACCCACCGTGGTGGCTTCGGCCACCTGTTTGGCAATCGCCAGTGCATCGGCCATCTGCGCCTGCGGCACCAGCATGCGCGTGGGTGCGTTGCAGCTCTGGCCCGAGTTGCTCATCACGCCGCGCACGCCGCCGGTGACGGCGCGCTTGAGGTCGGCGTCGGGCAGGATCAGGTTGGGGCTCTTGCCACCGAGTTCCTGGTGCACGCGCTTGACCGTGGGCGCCGCGTTGCGCGCCACTTCGATGCCGGCACGCGTGCTGCCGGTGAAGCTGACCATGTCGACCTCGGGGTGGCTGCTGATCGCCGCACCCACCGTGGGCCCGTCGCCGTTGACGAGGTTGAACACACCCGCCGGCACGCCGGCCGCATGCAGGATCTCGGCGAACACCTGGGCCGAGAAGGGCGCGATCTCGCTCGGCTTGAGCACCATCGTGCAGCCCACCGCCAGCGCCGGCGCCACCTTGCAGGCGATCTGGTTCATCGGCCAGTTCCAGGGCGTGATCAGGCCGCAGACGCCGATCGGCTCCTTGCTGACCATGGTGGTGCCGCGCAGCTCGCTGAATTCGTAGTGCTTCAGCACTGCCAACGCGGTCTGCAGATGGCCGATGCCCATCGCCGCCTGCGCCTTCTGCGACAGCACCGCGGGCGCGCCCATTTCTTCGGTGATGGCGGCGGCCATGTCGGCGTAGCGCTTCTGGTACTCGGCGATGATGGCTTCGAGCAGCGCGCAGCGCTCGGCGACGCTGGTCTGCGAGAAGCTGGCAAAGGCCTTGCGCGCGGCCTTCACGGCGCGGTCGACGTCGGCGGCCGAACCCATCGAGATGCGGCCGGCCACGGCCTCGGTGGCGGGGTTGATCACGTCCAGCGTCTTCGCGCTGGCTGGCGCGACCCATTGGCCGTCGATGTAGAAGTTCAGGTAGTCACGCATGGGGCTTTCCTTCGCAGTGCAGGGAGTTCGGGCCATTCTAGGCATTGCCCTCAAACGGCGGCCGGTGCCACGTCCAGGTCCGCCAGCCCTGCGTCGTTGACCCAGCCGGACGCGCTGGACGTTTAGCATCGAGGCTTGTTTCCCCGCAGTCCGTACCGGAGCCCGCCGTGAGCAATCCCACCAAAGCCTTTGCCAGCCAGGCCGACCTGGAAGAGAAGAAGGTCAGCTTCACCAGGTTGAGTGACCATGCCTATGCCTACACCGCCGAGGGTGACCCCAACACCGGCATCGTGATCGGCGACGACGCGGTGATGGTCATCGACACCCAGGCCACGCCGGTGATGGCGCAGGACGTGATCCGCCGCATTCGCGAAGTCACCGACAAGCCGATCAAGTACGTGGTGCTGAGCCACTATCACGCGGTGCGCGTGCTGGGGGCGGCGGCCTACAAGCCTGATCACATCATCGCCAGCGAAGACACGCTCGACATGATCAGAGAGCGTGGCGAGCAGGACAAGGCCAGCGAGATCGGGCGCTTTCCGCGCCTGTTCCGCAACGTCGAGTCGGTGCCGCCGGGGCTGACCTGGCCGACGCTGACCTTTCGCGGCAAGATGACGCTGTGGCTGGGCCAGCTCGAGGTACAGATCCTGCAGCTGGGCCGCGGCCACACCAAGGGCGACACCGTGGTCTGGCTGCCGGCCGAACGCATCCTGTTCAGCGGCGACCTGGTCGAGTTCGACGCCACGCCCTATGCCGGCGACGCCTACTTCAGCGACTGGCCGACCACGCTGGACAATCTCGCGGCGCTGAAGCCGGCCCAGCTGGTGCCCGGTCGCGGCGCCGCGCTGCAGACCGAGTCGCAAGTGGCCGCCGGCCTGCAGGGCACGCGTGACTTCATCGCCGACGTGTTCAGCGCCGTCAAGGCCGGTGCGGCCGCCGGCCAGGATTTGAAGGCGGTCTATCGGTCGACGATGCAGGCGCTGCGGCCGAAGTACGGTCACTGGGTGATCTTCGACCATTGCATGCCCTTCGACGTGACCCGCGCCTACGACGAGGCCACGCAGTACCGCGACCCGCGCATCTGGACCGCCGAGCGTGACATCGAGATGTGGAAACAGCTCGAGACTTGACCCCCCCACCCCTCAAAGCAGCCTGCGGCCGCCTCCCCCCGAAGGGGCAGCGCCAGCGGACCGGCAGAGCGGGATCCGCGGCTGTTGCTTGTAAACCATGAAGCTCGCGCTGGAGGCCTTGGCGTGGACATCGACTACCAGAAGCTCGAATTCGTGTATCGGGCCTGCCCCGACCAGACCGCGACGATGCCGGCACACCACCCGCTGGTGGTGGTCGGCGCCGGGCCGGTGGGGCTGTCGCTGGCGATCGACCTGGCACAGCGCGGCGAGCAGGTGCTGCTGCTCGACAACGACCACCGACTGTCCACGGGGTCGCGCGCGATCTGCTTTTCCAAGCGCACGCTGGAGATCTGGGACCGCCTGGGCGTGGGCCAGCGCATGGTCGACAAGGGCGTGTCGTGGCGTGTGGGCCGCGTCTTCTTTGGCGATGCCGAGGTCTACCACTTCGACCTGCAGCCCGAAGCCGGCCACGAGCGGCCTGCCTTCATCAACCTGCAGCAGTACTACGCCGAAGGCTTCCTGGTCGAGCGGGCGCTCGAGCTGCCGGCGATCGACCTGCGCTGGTGCCACAAGGTGGTGGGCATCGAGCAAGGTGCCGATCGCATCACGCTGAGCCTCGACACGCCCGACGGCCCCTACTGCATCACGGCCGACCAGGTGGTGGCCTGCGACGGTTCACGCTCGACGTTGCGCGCGCTGCTGGGTCAGGAGAGCAAGGGTCGTGTCTTCCACGACCGCTTTCTGATCGCCGATCTGAAGCTGGCCGAGCCGCTGTTTGCGGGCGATGCCACCGAACGCTGGTTCTGGTTCGACCCGCCCTTCCATCGTGGGCAGAGCGTGCTGCTGCACCGCCAGCCCGATGGGGTTTGGCGCATCGACTTCCAGCTCGGCTGGGACGCCGACCCCGACGCCGAGCGCCAGCCCGAGCGCATCGTGCCGCGTGTGCAGCAGATGCTGCGTCAGGGTTTCGGGCGCGAGGTGGCGTTCACGCTCGAATGGGCCAGCGTCTACACCTTTGCCTGTTTGCGCATGGACCGTTTCCGCCATGGCCGGGTGCTGTTCGCGGGGGATTCGGCGCACGGCGTGTCGCCTTTCGGTGCGCGCGGCGCCAACTCGGGCGTGCAGGACATCGACAACCTGGCCTGGAAGCTGGTTGCCGTGCAGCGCGGTGAGGCACCTGACGCCCTGCTCGACAGTTATGCCGACGAGCGTGAATTCGCCGCCGACGAGAACATCCTGAACAGCACGCGCGCCACCGACTTCATCACGCCCAAGAGCGACATCAGCCGCGTGTTCCGCAATGCGGTGCTGGGGCTGGCGCGCGATTTTCCGTTTGCCCGCAAGCTGGTCAACAGCGGGCGGCTGTCGGTGCCCGCGACCTTGAGCGCATCGGCGCTCAACAGTGTCGACGTCGATGCCTTCGGCGGGGCGATGTGCCCCGGTGCGGCGGCCGCCGATGCGCCGTTGACGAAGCGCGGCCAGCCCACCTGGCTGCTGCGCGAACTGGGATCGGGCTTCACGCTGCTGGTGTTCGGTGCGGCGCCGACCTGGGCCGCGGATCTGTCGCTGCAGGTGCTGGCCCTCGACGGCCAGGCGCTGCACGACGAACAGGGCCTGGCCACGCAGCGCTACGATGCCCGGCCCGGCACGGCCTACCTGCTGCGCCCCGACGGCCACGTGGCCGCACGCTGGCGCGAACCGACGGCGGCTGGCATTCAGGCCGCGATCGACCGCGCGCTGGCCCGGAGCTGAACCATGATGCTGACCGTCGAACCCAAGCTCGAAAGCCCGGACGACTTCTACGAAGCGTTGCTGGCCGCGCACCAGGGGTTGAGCCTGGACCAAAGCCACGACCTCAACGCGCGCCTGGTGCTGGTGCTGGCCAACCAGATCGGCCGCCAGGACCTGCTGCAGCAGGCGCTGGACGTCACGCGTGCCAGCCTTCAAGGAGCGCCGAATGACTGAGCTGCAATACCTGGGGGGCTTCGGCAATCAGTTGAGCAGCGAAGCTTTGCCTGGCAGCCTGCCGATGGGCCGCAACAGCCCGCAGCGCGTGGCGAACGGCCTGTACGCTGAACTGTTGTCGGGCAGCGCCTTCACAGCGCCGCGTGCCGAGAACCGCCGCACCTGGATGTACCGGCGCCAGCCCGGCGTCAAGTGCACCGGCACCGCCCATCAGGCGTTGCCGCACCCGACCTGGAAGACCGGTGCTGCTGCCGGCGTGGCCACGCCGCCCGACCCGATGCGCTGGCACGCAATGCCGGTGCCGACCGACCGCGCGCTGGATTTCATCGACGGCCTGCACACCATCGTGGTCAACGGCGACGCCGACGCGCAGACCGGCATCGCCGCACACCTGGTGCTGGCCAACTGCAGCATGCAACGCGTGCTGATCAATGCCGACGGCGAGATGCTGATCGTGCCGCAGCAAGGCGCGATGACGATCACCACCGAGCTTGGCGTGCTGCACGTGGCAGCCGGCCAGATTGTCTTGATCCCGCGCGGGATGGCCTTTCGCGTGGCGCTGGACGGGCCGACGCGGGCCTATGTCTGCGAGAACTACGGCGCGCCGTTCCGCCTGCCCGAGCTGGGCCCGATCGGCAGCAACGGTCTGGCCAATGCACGCGACTTCCAGTGCCCGGTGGCGGCCTTCGAGGCGGACCTGCAACCGACGACGGTGGTGCGCAAGTTCGGCGGCCAGCTGTGGCAGGCGCGGGCGGACGCCAGCCCTTTCAATGTCGTCGCCTGGCATGGCAACCTGGTGCCGTTCAGGTACGACACGAAGCACTTCATGGTCATCGGTTCGATCAGCTTTGATCATCCCGACCCGTCGATCTTCACGGTGCTGACCAGTCCCAGCGATACGCCGGGTACGGCCAACTGCGACTTCGTGATCTTTCCGCCGCGCTGGCTGGTGATGGAAGACAGCTTTCGCCCGCCCTGGTTCCACCGCAACGTGATGAGCGAGTTCATGGGCCTGGTGCACGGCCAGTACGACGCCAAGCCCGAGGGCTTCAAGCCCGGCGGCATGAGCCTGCACAACAGCCTGGTGCCGCACGGCCCCGACGCCGAGGCCTTCGACAAGGCCAGCAACGCCCAGCTGGCGCCGCACAAGCTGGACGACACGCTGGCCTTCATGTTCGAGAGCCGCTGGCGCTTTCGCTGCACCGATTTCGCGCTCAACGGCGGCGCGCTCGATCCGCGCTACGCCGAGTGCTGGGCGCCGCTGTCCGACCACTTCAAGGCATGACCCGATGACGACTTTGACCGACGCCACCCACGATCCCGCGCTGCGCAGCTGGGTGGCCAGCGCCAACGAGGCCGGCGCTGACTTTCCCGTGCAGAACCTGCCTTTCGGGCGCATGCGCCCGAAAGGCAGCGACGATGCCTGGCGCATCGGCGTGGCGATCGGCGACCAGGTGCTGGACTTGCGGCTGGCGCGCGAGCAATGCCCCTGGTCTGGCGAGGTTTCGGCCTGGCTGGCGCCGCTGGCCGACGGCGACCTGAACGCCTTCATGGTGCTGGGCCGGCCGGCCTGGCGCGGCCTGCGCGCTGCGCTGTCGGCGGCACTGGCCGAAGGCTCCGAGCAATCGCCTTTTCTCGAACTGTGCCTGCTGCTGCAATCGCAATGCGAGATGAGCCTGCCCTGCCGCATCGGCGACTACACCGACTTCTACGCTGGCATCCACCACGCCACCACCATCGGCAAGCTGTTCAGGCCCGACAACCCGCTGCTGCCCAACTACAAATGGGTGCCGATCGGCTACCACGGGCGGGCGTCGAGCATCGGCCTGGGCGGCGCCATCAAGCGCCCCAGCGGCCAGACCAAGGATGCGGGTGACGCTGCGCCGGTGTTCGGCCCCTGCCAGCGGCTGGACTACGAGCTCGAGGTCGGCGCCTTCGTCGGCCGCGCCAATGCGCTGGGTGAGCCGGTGCCGATCGGCGAGGCCGAGGACGCACTGTTCGGCCTGGTGCTGCTCAACGACTGGTCGGCGCGAGACATGCAGGCCTGGGAGTACCAGCCGCTGGGCCCGTTCCTGGCCAAGAGCTTTGCCAGCTCGATCTCGCCCTGGATCGTCACCATGGACGCGCTGGCGCCGTATCGAAGGCCGTTCACGCGGCCTGACGGCGACCCGCAGCCGCTGCCCTACCTCGATTCGCCCTTCAACCGCGAAGCCGGCGCGATCGACATCACGCTGGAAGTGTGGCTGCAGAGCGCGGTCATGCGCACTGCCGGTCAAGCCGCGGTGCGGCTGTCGCAGTCCAACCTGACCGATGCCTACTGGACCTGGGCGCAGCTGCTGACGCACCACGCCAGCAACGGCTGCAACCTGCAAGCCGGTGACCTGCTGGGCAGCGGCACGATCTCGGGGCCGAAGCCGGGTACCTACGCGTCGCTGATGGAGCTGTCGAGCAACGGCAAGTCGCCGATCACTTTGCCCGGCGGCGAGTCGCGCAGCTTCTTGCAGGACGGCGACACCGTCACGCTGCGGGCCCATTGCGCGTCGCCCGGCGCCGTGCGCATCGGCCTGGGCGAGGTCAGCGGCACCATCGTGTCCTGATCAAGGCTGCAGGCGCAGCGGCGCCGACGCCGGCTCGCGCAGCGCGCCGCGGCCCTGGATCGACAGCCGGCTGTCGGGCCCGACTTCGCACACGTCACGTGCCACCACGCCCAGGTCCAGCCGCCGGGTGGACAGGCTGACCAGACCGGCCGACAGGTCGAGTTGCGGCAGCGTGACGCTGAGCTGCCCGCTGACGCCATCGGGCGCGGCGGCCTGGATCACGTTGTAGCCCGGCACGCCGGACCTGAAGGTCTCGATGCGGCTACCGCCGACGAACACATTGTTGCCGTCGGGCAGCAGCAGGCCGGCGTTGATCTGCACCTGGCCGCCGCGAGCCAGCGGTGCTGTGGTGTTCGCCTGCACGAAGCCCGAGGCCAGCACCAGCGCCGGGCTGGTGATCGTGATGTCGCCGCCGTTGCCGTTGCTCAAACCATCAACCGACGACGTGATGCGTGAATCCTTCAGCAGCACCAGGCCGCCCGCGGTCAGCGTGATCGGCCCCCCGTCGCCGTCCAACGCCGAGGTGCGCACGCTGCTGCCTTTGAGCTGGATGCCGCCCGCCGACGTCAGCACGATCTGGCCGGCGTTGGCGTTGACCGATGCGGCGGCCGTGATGTCGCCAGCGTTCAGCACGATGCGGTTCGCCTGCACGCGCAACGTGGGTGTTGCGATCGCGCCGGGGTTGGCCACCTGGGCGTCGTTGGCGATGCTCAAGGCAGCGCCGTCCAGCAGCTCGAACGTGTCTCGCACGTTGAGGGTGATGCTGCCCGGCTGGCCGCCCGAGCCCTGCCGCGCGCGGCTGATCACCTGCGTCTTGAAGCCTGATGCTGCGTCGCTGCCGGTGGCCAGAAACGAGCCCGCGCTGACGCTGATGCGGCCGGCAGCGCCTTCACCGCCGGTGTTGGCGCTCAGGGCGCCGCCTTGGCGCAGCACCAGGGCGTTGACCACGCGCAGATCGATATTGCCGGCAGCGCCCGGCCCGGCGGTCACCGAGACGATGCCGGCCGCGCTGTCCACCGTCAGGCTGCCCGCGTCGATGCTGATCGCGCCGCCCTGGCCGGTGTCCAGGGTGCTGGTCGACACCAGGGCTTCGTTGCTGAGGGTCATCTCGCGGGCTTTGATCAGCACGCTGCCGGCATTGCCGGCGCCGCCCGAATCGGCGCTGATGCCGGTGGCGTGGCTGCGGTCACCGCCATCGACGATCAGGACATCGGCGTTGATGCGCACCGAACCGGCGTTGGAGCCGGTGTAGGTCGCCGACGACACCGAGGCGCCATTGACGATGCTCAGCCGGTTGGCGTTGACGGACACTTCGGCGCCGGCGCCCAGGCCCGTCAACACATCACCGGCAATGCCCGTGAAGGTGTCTGGCGCGCCCTTGCCATCGATCAGCAGCGTCGGGGCGGTGATGTTGATCACGCCAGGGCTGCCGCTGCCCAGCGTGCCCGCGATGATGCTGCCGCCGTCACGCACCGTCATTTGCTGCGCGGCCTGAATCACCACGCTGCCGGCGTTGCTGAACTTGCCCTGGGCCAACGAATGGATGCCCGTGGCCAGCCCCGTGCCGTCGATCACGATGGTGTCGGCCGCCACCATCACCCGCCCGGCGTTGCCACCGTCGGCCCGGCTGTCGGCGTAGATGCTGGCACTGGCCTTCACGCTCAGGCTGGAGGCCTGGATGTCCACGTCGCCCGAGTTGCCACCCAGGCGCCCGAGCGAGGTGCTGGAGATTGCCGTGACGAACTCACCGCCACCGCTGAGTTCGATCACGGGCGCCTTGACGTCGACGCTGCCGGCCGCACCGCTGCCCAGTGTGGCTGAGCTGATCTGGCCGCCAGCGGTCAAGACCAGGCGCTCGCTGGCCTGCACGCTGAGCGCTGCCGAGTCCGACTCGTTCGAGCTGAGGCTGGTGATCTGTGCCGCTGCATGTCCCCCACCATCGAGCGTGATGCTGCGCGCGCGCACCTGCAGCGCAGCCGGTGCGATGCCGGCATTGCTGAACGACGTGATGGCCGCGTTGTTCAACAACTGCAGGCTGCCGGCCACGTCAAGCAGCAGCGCCCCTGCACCATAACTTCTCAAGCCAGTGGTCAAATCACCACTTTGTCCGTCGATCAGCATCGCACCGGCGCTGACACTCAAGCGCCCCGCGCGGCCGCTGTTGACGCTGTCTGACACGATCTGGCCGCCGCCGGCGATGCTGAGCTGGTCTTGCACGCGCACGTCCAGCGCCCCGGCGCTGCCTGAGCCGCCGCTCAGCACCTGGGTGCCGATGAACGCGAATGTGCCCTGTCCGTCCAGCAACATCGAGCCGGCGCGTACGTTCAAGGCACCGCCGTTGCCGCTGCCCAGGGCAGCGGCGAAGAACTGGCCACCGCCGATCAGGCTGACGCGCGTGGCGTCGATGTCGATGGCCGAGCCTGCGCCGGCACCGAGCGAGTAAGAGCCGATGCCGGTGACACGCTGCGACTGGCCGTCGGCGGTGATGCTGTCGGCGCTGACCTGCACGCGGCCCGCGCTTTGTTCTGACAGGTTGTAGGTCAGCACCTCAGCGCCGCCGCTGAGCCGCAACGCACCAGCCACCCGAAGGTCGATGGCGTCGGCTGCGCTGATCTGGCCGACGCTGCTCTCCACACCCAGCAACGCCGCCGTGCCGTGGCCGTCGATCGTCAGCGTGCCCGCATCGAAGCTGATGCTGCCGGCCTGGGCATCGGGGCCCGAGCTGCTGTACAGCGTGGCCTGGCTTACCAGCACGTCGCCGGATGAGCGCACACGCACGTGGCCGCCCGGGGCGTTCAGCTTGGCGCCTTGCACCGTCACGCTGCCAGCCGCCAATTCGAGCGTGCTGCCCGGCTGCAGGGTCAGGTTGGCGCCTTGCCAGCGCAAGGCAGCGGCAACCTGACCAGACAGGAAGCCGAAGCTCTCGGGTGCGGCCACGCTGAGCGAGCTGCCGTTGCTGCTGCCGGTGTCCCAGGTGCTGCCGTCGGCCATCTGCAGGCGCGGCGCGGTGGACAGGTGCAGGCTACCCGGCAGGTCGAAGCTGGCGCCGGCACCGACGACCACCCCGCTGGGGTTGACCAGCCAGAACGCGGGCGCGCTGCCGGCTGCAGCGTCGAGTTTGATGCCACCGTCGATCAGGCTGGGCTCGCCGCCGGTGACGCGACTGATCACGTTGCGGATGGCGGCGTCGCTGGTGCTGAAGGTGGCGGTCTCGCCGGGGGCCACGCCGAATCGCGTGAAACTGTGGAACAGGTTGGCGCCGCGCACCGTGCCCAGGCTTTGCGGCACGCTGAAGCGGCCCGACAAGGACTGCACCGCGCCGGTGCTGCCGTCGGTCAGCGCGGCGGCCTGGGCCGCGGCGGCGGCCGCCCAGGCCAAGATTGACAGCACGAGTTTCATTGCCAGTCTCCCACCAGGATGAACGGTGCCCAGTAGAACGGGTGCCTGAACGCCGGATCGGCGATCAGATCGAGCTGCGCCGCGCGCAACGCATCGATCTTGCTGCCGTGACCGCTGACGCGATTCTCCAGCAGCCGGCGGTAGAAGCTGACCATCAGGCGCTGCGCGGCGCTGTCGGACACCGGCCACAGCGTGCCCAGTGCACTGCGTGCATTGGCCTTCAGCGCGGTGCCGCTCATGCCCAGTGGCGCGCGGTCGTCACCCTCGGCGGTCTGGCAGGCCGACAGCGTGATCAGCTCGATCGGCCGGCTGCGGGGGTGGGGGCCCGTCAGCAGGCGCTGCAGGCCGTCGAGCGTAAGCAGTTCGTCGTAGGTCATGATGAAGGTGTTGTCGGCACTGTCGCCGAACACACCGTGCGACGCGATGTGCACCAGGTCCTGGTCCCCGGCGGCCAGCTGCTGCTTCAGCGCTGCCAGCGTGAAACGGCGGTCCAGCAGTTCGGTGCCGCCGAGCAGCCGGCCCAGGTCTTCGACCTCGCGCCGCACGCCGGGCAGCGCCAGCGCGTCGCGCAGCGCGTCGCGCACCGCAGCCGGGCTGCGCGACAGCATGGCGGCACCGCTGCGCGCCCCATCAGCGCTGCCTTCGGGGTCGAGCACGGCGTTCACCAGCTGCGGCGGCAGCTTGTCCAGCACCGGTCCGGGCTCGCTCAAGCCGGCCAGCAGGGCGCGCAGCGGGCGGTGGCTGTCGGGTGCCGACTGCGTCAGCGTCAGGCCGGGCACCGTGGCCAGGGCCCAGCGGCGGATGATGAAGTCTTGACCATCGTGCAAGGCGCCCAGCGGCACCAGGCGCAACACACCGTCGGGCACCGCCACCAGCGTGCGGATGTGCTGGGCGTCGAGCTGTGGCACCAGCGGCTGGATCAGCCATTCGTAGAGCTTGCCGGCCTGCGCGCGGTAGCCGCTGCCGGCGCGCAGCGCAGCCACGAAATTCAGCGCCTGGCGGCGCAGATCGTCGCCCCGCACGGCCACCGGGGTGCGCGTGATGCCCTGTTCGGTCTCGAGCAGCAGCTCCAGCCGGTCGGGCAGGATGATGGGGTAGTAGATCGCGGTCGCCGGTGGCGGCTGGAAAGGGGCCGCGCTGCGCGCCGCACCCAGGCTGCAGCGGTCGCGCAGGTAGTCTTCGAGTTCGGTCTGCTTGATCAGCTCGACCGTGTCGCGCGCCTGGCGCAGCAACGCGCTGCGCTCATCGCCCTGCACCCGCGCCGACTGCTGCAGCAGCAGGTCGGTCAGGCCCAGGTAGACCGGCTCCAGCGTCTCGCGGAACGACGAGCGGCCGTCGACATACTGCACCGGCATGTCGCTGCGCACCGCCTGCACATGCTCGACCGCGCGTCGGTAGGCGGCCAGCGCGCGCACGGTGTCACCCTGGCGCTGTGCCAGGCGGCCGGCACGCCATTCCAGCGGGATCGCCAGCTCTGGCGCCGGCAGGCGCTGGGCATGGCGCAAGCCACGTTCGGTCAGCCGCAGCGACTCGTCGTCGCGCTGCTGACGTTCGTACAGCGCCGCCAGGCCATCGTAGGCCTCGGCAGCCAGCGCGTCGTCGGCAGCAGCCAGCGCGGCGTCGCGCCCGGCGCTGTACTGCTGCAGCGCCAGTTGGGTCGCAGCTTCGCCCTCTGCCAGCGCCTGCGCCGCCAGGTTCAGCGTATCGCGCGTGCGCACCGGGCCGGGCGGCAGCTGGGCCAGCGCCGCGGCGGCCGCCTGCAGCCGGGGCAGGCGCTGGCCGACGGGCTGCAGGCGCAGTCGGTTCAGCTCGACCGCCAGCGCCAGTTCGGCGTCGTTCGGGGCCAGTTGCAAGGCCTGCAGCCAGGCATCGTCAGCAGCTTGCGGCTGGTGGCGCGCCAGCAGCAGGTGGCCCAGATCGAGGGCGGCGGTGGCACGTGCGCGCGGCGTGTCCAGTCCGGCCATTGCCTCGCGCAGCAGTGGTTCGGCCAGATTGGGCTGGTTCAGCCGCAGATAGGCCTGGCCCAGCGCCGCCGCGGTCTGTGCACGGGCCAGGCCTGCCGGGGTGGCGGCGTGCCGGTCCGCCAGCTGTTCGGCCGCCAGCCGCACCTGGCCCTGGCGCAGCAGGCAGCGGCCGTCGTCCAGCCCTGTCGACGCCGCCCGGGCCATGCTCAGCCCCAGGCCCAGCGTCAGCAAGGCCACAAGCGTGGCGCGCAGGCCGCTAGAACGCCAGCCAGCGAACGGACAGGTGGATGCCATGGTCCTGCAGGTCTCCGCGGGTGTCGACGGGGCGGCGCTCCAGGCGCCGGGCGACGTAGATCTCGGCGTCGATGTTGTCGAACTGGGCGCGCAGTCCCAGCCCGGCCGATGCCAGGCGCTGCGACTTGCCGCCCTGGTTGTGCGCACTGCCGGCATCGACGAAGGGCAGCAGCCAAAGCCGTCGGCGCGGCGTGCTGCCGGTGGCCAGCGGCCAGTGCAACTCGGCGCTGGTGGCCCAGCCGCGGTCGCGCACCAAGGTGTTTTCGCGATAGCCGCGCACGGTGTACCGGCCACCGATGCTGATCTGTTCCAGCGGCACCAGCGCATCGCGGCTGTATTGCAGCAGGCCGCGCAGCACCAGCAGTGCGCCGCCATCGCCCAGCGCCAGGGCGCCCTGCGCCTGGCCGACCCACAGCCGGTACTGCGTGCTCGGCTGGCCATGCACCAGGGTCTCGGCGGGCAGGTTGTTGCGCCCGAAGACGAAGGTCGATCGCAGCGCCAGCACATGGCGGTCCAGGCGCAGCGTGGCGTCCTGGAAGAAGCGCCAGGCGCGCACGCGCGTCGTGCCGCTGGCCTCACCGGCGACGAAGGAGAAAGGCTCGCCGTCGAGCGTGGTTCGGTTGTCGCGCCGGGCGTAGCTCAGGCCCAGGCTCAGTCGCTGCGTGGCGTTGTCGAGCACGGGGTGGTTGAAGCTGATTTCCTGCGTGTCGACGCGGCTGCCCAGGTCCAGTGTGGACAGCGGTTCTTCGATCACCGATGAATGGCTGCGTGCCGCGCGCAGCTGCACGGTGCTGCGGCTGGCGGCCAGCGGCAGCGTCCAGCCCAGGTCGTACTGCGTGCTGCCGCCGCTGCGCGACAGCGTGGCCGCCAGCTGGTCGCCCCAGCTGCTGAGGTTGAACAGCTGCAGCTCGGCACCGGCCACTGCCGATCCCACCGCGGGCGCGCCCTGGTTGTTGGCGAACAGGGCCAGGCGCCAGGGCCGCGCGCGGGTGAGCTCGACGTCCAGTGTCGATTCACCCAGCGCCTGGCCTGGCAGCAGCCGGGCGTTCATGCGCTCGATCATCGGATCGTCCAGCAAAGTGGCAAAGCGCTGCTGCAGTTGCGGCAGCGCGAGCGGCTCGTCGGGTCGCAGCAAACGGCTGCGCAGGTAGTTCGGGTTCAGACCGTCCAGGCCCTGGAAACGGGTCTGGGTGATCCGACCTTCAATGATCGTCAAGCGCAACGTGCCCGACTGCAGCGCCTGCTCGGGCAACAGCGCCCCTGAATTGACATAGCCCCGGTCGACATAGGCGCGCGTGACGCGCTGGCGCAGTTCCTCCACGTCCAGCAGGCGCAGCGGCCGGTTCAGGAAGGGGGCGGCCAGCGCCTGCAGATCGGCTTCTGGCAGCGACTGGCGGCCGACAAATTCGACGCGGGAGATGAGCAGCGCTTCGCCATCGGCCGGGCCGGGCAATTGCAGCGGTGGCAGGCTGTAGGCGGCGGCAGGTGTCGCCGCTTGGGCGCGCACGACGACCGGCAACAGGGCCAGGCCAAAGGCGGCAAGCGTCACCAGCGCGCGCAGTCCGCGTGTCTTCCGCAAGATCGTCCTCCGCTGCGCCCAGCCGCCGGGGCACGTCGGCACAGTATGCCTGCGCTTGGCCGGCATGCTTGGCCGGCGTCGGCCTCAGTCGGCGGCCACGCCGTCGAATTCCTTCTCGTGCATCCAGGCCGCGTGGCGTGGCGCGCGCTTGGTGCGCGACCATTCTTCGAGCATCGCCCACTTCACCTCGTCCAGGCGCTGCTTCATCTCGGGCGTGGCGGTGTCGGCGACCAGCTCCAGCCGGTGGCCGTTGCAATCGAAGAAGTAGATCGACTGGAAGATCGTGTGGTCGGTGATGCCGGTCACCGGCACGCCGCTGGCTTCGAGCCTGGCCTTGGTCTCGTGCAGTTCGGCCACGCTGCCGACGCGAAACGAGATGTGCTGCACCCACTCGGGTGTGTTCGGGTCACGGCCCATCGGCGCGGCATTGGGCAGTTCGAAGAAAGCCAGCACATTGCCGTTGCCGGCGTCCAGAAACAGGTGCATGTAGGGGTCGGGTGCATGGGTGCTGGGCACGCGGTCCTCGGCGATCGCCACCACGAAGTCCATGCCCAGCTTGTCACCGTACCAGGCCACGGTCTCGGCGGCGTCGTTGCAGCGGTAGGCCACGTGGTGAATCTGCTGGATCTTCATGGGGCATCCTTTCGATGATGTCGTAACTGAGGTTACGATTGAAAGCGCTCCGGCTTGGGAAAACCTTGATCCGGCGCAAGTTCGGCATTGACGGTGACCGCAGCGGCGACGGAAAGCCAGTGGAACGCCGCCCTGTTGGCACGATCGTGCGGTCGCCTGCTTGCGGAGAATCACGCGATGGAGCCCACCCTCGAGCACAGTGACCAGGTGGTCGCCCGTGTGGTGGCCTGGCACAACCGTCATCCGCTGGCCACGCGCATCAGCGCCGAGCAGGTGCACAGCGTCGGTGTGGTCAGCCTGCCCTACGCGGTGCAGGGCGCCCGCGTGGCGCCTGAAGTGCCGGCGGAACCGCCCGCCGAGCCCGCTGCCGAACCGACACCGACCCCCGAGCCGCCAGATGCCGGTGACGCGATGGTCGAGATCGACACCGGGCTGGTGCCTGTTGCCACGGCCGATGCGGTCGCCGTGCCGTTACCCGATCGTGCACCGGTTGCGAGCATCCTGGACCGCGCGCTGGCTGCTCCCGAAACATCCGCTGCGGCGCACGCAGGCAGGCCGCAGAACAGTGTCGACCCCACGCCGGCCGCACCGGTCGAACGACCCGACTGGGCGACTCGGCAGGTGCTGGAGTTGCCGCTGCGCAATGGTCGCCGAACGTGGCGCGCCGCCTGGCGGCAGTGGCGCGGGCAGGGTGCTTTCAGGGCCTTGTTCAACGACGATTTCATCGCCCCACTGCGCCCACGGGTGGTGGCACGCTGGGTGGCGGTGCACGGCAACAGTCAGCGCCCACTGACGGAAGAATTGCCGTGGCGATTGATCGATGCCGATCCCGAACGCTACATCGACGAGGTCGATGCGCCAGCCTTGCCGCTGCACGTGCTGACCGCGGCGATCGGCGTCGGCGATGCGCGCCGGCGCCTGCTGCTGGCCCCCGGGCCGATGGGCGCGGTCTTGGGCTCGCGGCACTGGAGTCGCATGCGCCTGGGTGCCGCCACTGGCGTCCTTGGCAGCCTGGCCCTGACACTGTTCATGGGCGGCATGGCCCTGCGCGGGGGGGCTGCACTGTCGGCACCGGCGCCGGTGTCGGCCGCGGCATCGGCGCCCGCGTCGGCGCCAACCGCAGCGGCAGCCGTGGCGGTGCGGGTCGAGGTGCCGGTCGAGGTGGGGGCTGAAAGGGCGGCCCAAGAGCCTGTCCGGGCTACGCCGGCCCCCGCCAACGTCGACCCACGGCGCGGCCACTTCGATCGCCCTACCCTGGTTGCCACCCTGCCTGCAGCGCAGCGGCAGACCCTGCGCACGGCCGGCCGTGCGCTGCGTGCCGACCCGGCAGCGCCTGCGCCGGCCAGAGTCTGGGCCTTGGTGAGCGCCCCGCTCGCCGACAAGCGACAGTCCGAGCGCATCGCCGCGCAGCTGCAGGCCGTTGCCCTGCTGCAGGCGGTGCCGATGCGCGCCGAATCGATGCGCGCCGGTGCCGCATGGCGCGCGGTGTTCTGGCCTTTCGCGTCGGCCGCGCTTGCGCAGCAGGCGCGCCTGGCGCTCGCCGACAAGGGGTTGCACACCGAGCTGCTGGCGTTCTGATCGTCACCGACGTTACGATGGCGCTGGGCTTGCCGTCGCGGGCCGGGGGTGGTGATGACGCTGCAACAGTTTCTGCCCTACCGCCTGGCGGTGCTGGCCGACGCCGTCAGCCGCGCGATGGCCGCGGTTTACCAGCAACGCTTCGACCTCACGAGAGACGAGTGGCGGCTGCTTGCGGTGCTGGGCGATCGTGGCCGGCTGCAGGCTGCTGAAGCCGCGCAGGCCACCACGGTCGACAAGTTGCAGGCCAGCCGGGCCTTGCGCCGGCTGCAGGCGCGCGGGCTGGTGTCGCGCCAGACCGACCCCGACGACCGGCGCCACGTCATCGTGCAGCTGTTGCCGGCCGGGCGCAGCGTGCTGCAACAGCTGAACCCGGTGATCCAGGCACGCGAGGCTTATCTGTTGGCCGCCTTGAGCGAACCCGAGCGCGAGTTGCTCGACCGCGCGCTGGACAGGCTGCTGCAGCGCGCGCAGGAGTTGCAGCAGTTGTGAAGGCCCGTCAGCCGATGCGGCGGATCAGGCCCGACAACTTCTCGAACACCACGCCATAGGGCGGAAACAGCAACGCGCTGCCCGACAGCCTGCTCTGGTGGTAGACGCCGGTTTCCTTGCTGAAGGTGCGGAAGCCCCATTCACCGTGATAGGCGCCCATGCCGCTGGCGCCCACGCCGCCGAAGGGCAGGTCCTCCTGCACGATGTGCCACAGCGTGTCGTTCACGGTCACGCCACCGGCCAGGGTCTGACGCAGCACACGCTCGCGTTCAGCGGCGTCGGTGCCGAACCAGTACAGGGCCAGTGGCCGATCGTGGCGGTTGACGTGCGCGATCACCTCGTCGATGTGGTCGTAGGCCAGCACCGGCAGGATGGGGCCGAACAATTCTTCCTGCATCACACGCATGCCCTCGCCGGCGCCCAGCACCAGGTGCAACGGCAGCTTGCGCGTGGCGTCGGACGGGCCCTCGGCGTGCAGGTTGACGGTCTGTGCGCCCTGGCTGCGCGCGTCATCCAGCAGCGCCAGCAGGCGCCGGTAGTGGCGCTCGGTGGTGATGCTGGTGTAGTCCGGATTGCTGGCAACCGTGGGGTACAGGCGCTGGTGGGCACGACGCATGGCCGCCACGAAGTCATCGATTCGACTGCGCGGCACCGCCACGTAGTCGGGGGCGATGCAGGTCTGGCCGGCGTTCAGCAGCTTGCCGGCGGCCAGCCGCAACACGCTGCGTTCGAGGTCGAAGCCGGCGCCCAGAATGGCCGGCGACTTGCCGCCCAATTCCAGCGTCACCGGCGTCAGGTTGGCCGCCGCCGCCATCGCCACCTGGCGCCCGACGGCGGTCGATCCGGTGAACAGCAGGTGATCGAAGGGCAGGCTGACGAAGGCTCGACCGAGATCGGCGTCACCGGTGACGACCACCATCTCGTCGGCGCCAAAACGTTGCGCCACCTGTTCGCGCAGCAGTTCGGAGAACCGCGGGCCGATCTCCGACGGTTTGATCATCACACGGTTGCCCGCGGCCAGCGCGGCAATGGCCGGCGTCAGCGCCAGCATGCCCGGGTAGTTCCAGGGGCTGACGATACCCACCACGCCCAGCGCCTGGCGCATCAGGCGGTTGTAGCCGGGGCGGTAGATCAGGCTGGTCGGCATGCGCCGGGTCTTCATCCAGCCGCGCAGATGGCGCTGCGTGTGGCGCAGGCTCAACAGTACGGGGGTGATGTCCGACAGCTGCGTGACCTGCGCCGAGCGATGGCCGAAGTCGGCCGAAATCGCCTGGATCATCGCTGGCGACATGCGCTTGATCATGTCTTCGACACGATTCAGGCGGTCCATGCGCAGCGCGTGGCCGGGGTCGCGTTCGGCTTCGAAGCCGGCGCGCAACCGGTCGAACGCGGCCCGCAGGGCCTGCTCGATTTCAGGGCGCTGGAGGCTTGGGGTGTTCAGGACAGCACTCATGGCGCACCCTCGATGCAGAACAATCGGAGCATCATAGGTCGGCCAGCGACGCACCTGGCCACCAACACCCGGTTTAGGAGAACCCCCCCAATGTCATCCGGCAAGATCCTCGTCGCCCAGGGTGGCGGCCCCACCGCGGTGATCAACCAGTCGCTGGTCGGCGTGGTGCTCGAAGCGCGGCGCTTTCGCGAGGTGACCCGCGTGTACGGTGCGCATCACGGCGTGCGTGGCGTGATCAACGAAGACTTCGTCGACCTGACGCAGGAGACCAGCCACAACCTTGAACTGGTGGCCGGCACGCCGGCCGCAGCGCTGGGCAGCACGCGCGACAAGCCTGACCTGGCCTATTGCCAGGAGATGTTCAAGGTGCTGAAGGCGCACGAGATCGAGCACTTCTTCAACATCGGCGGCAACGACAGCAGCGACACCGTGCGCATCATCGCCGACGAGGCGACCAAGGCCGGCTACCCGCTGCGCTGCATCCACATCCCCAAGACCATCGACAACGACCTGGTGCACAACGACCACACACCCGGCTTCCCGTCGGCGGCGAGATTCGTGGCCCTGGCCTTTGCGGGCGCCAATCTCGATAACGCGGCACTGCCCGGCGTCTACGTGGGTGTGGTGATGGGCCGCCACGCCGGCTTCCTGACCGCGGCGTCGGCATTGGGCAAGAAGTTTCCCGACGACGGGCCGCACCTGATCTACGTGCCCGAGCGCGTGTTCGAGATCGACCGTTTCCTGGCCGACGTCAAGGCCGTTTACGAACGCCACGGCCGCTGCGTGATCGCTGTCAGCGAAGGCATCCACGATGCCCAGGGGCAGCCCATCCTCGCGCAATTGGCGAAGGACATCGAACGTGACGCGCATGGCAACGTGCAGCTGTCGGGCAGCGGTGCGCTGGCCGACCTGCTGTGCGAGGAGATCAAGTCCAAGCTCAAGCTCAAGCGTGTGCGCGGCGACACCTTCGGCTACCTGCAGCGCAGCTTTGTCGGCTGCGTCAGCGACGTCGACCAGCGCGAGGCGCGCGAGGTCGGCGAGAAGGCGGTGCAGTACGCGTTCTGGGGCGTGAATGGCAAACACAGCAGCGGCTCGGTGGCGATCAAGCGCACCGGCTTCTATTCGGCCGACTACGAGCTGCTGCCGCTGGAGGCGGTGGCCGGCAAGACACGCACGATGGAAGACGAGTTCATCACCGCCAGCGGCACCGACGTCACCGACGCCTTCAGGCTGTACCTGCGCCCGCTGCTGGGCTCGGGCATGGCCGACGCCTACCGGCTGCGCGGCGCGCCAGTCGACAAGGTGCTGGCGGTCAAGGGTTGACTGCGCCTTGGCGGGCGCTGTCGTGCGCCCCTGACAATGACGGCATGGATGCCCAACCCGACAAGGAGCGCGTGATCGCCGACACCCGCCGCTGGATCGAACGTGCGGTGATCGGCCTGAACCTGTGCCCGTTCGCGAAAGCGGTGGTCGGCAAGGATCAGGTGCGCTATGTCGTCAGCGACGCCACCGACACACAGATGCTGGCACAGGAACTGGCGGTCGAACTGCAGCGCCTGGCCGACAGCGACCCCGAACGGCTGGACACCACGCTGCTGATCCACCCGCAGCTGCTGCAGGATTTCGGCGACTACAACGATTTTCTCGATGTTGCCGACGCGGTGCTGGTCGATCTGGAACTGGACGGTGAGCTGCAGGTGGCCAGTTTCCACCCCGACTACCGATTTGCCGACAGCGACGACGGCGATGTCGCCAACTGCAGCAACCGCAGCCCCTACCCGGCACTGCACCTGCTGCGCGAAGCCAGCGTCGAGCGTGCGGTGGCGGTCTTCCCCGAGGCCGAGCACATCTTCGAACGCAACATCGAAACCCTGCGCCGCCTGGGCTGGGAAGGTTGGCGCGCGCTCTGGGTGCGCTGAATCAGCCGCGTGGCGTGTCGTCGGCTGCCAGCAGCTGTGCGGCGCGCGCCGCGTCGGCATCGTTCATCGCGGCGGCCACAGGCGCGCTCTGGCTGCGGCGCAGGCTGCGCCAGAACAGCGCCAGCCCGATCAGCACCAGCAGGGCCGGGCCGGCCCACAGCAGAACCGTGCTGGCCTTGAAGGGCGGTCGGTAAAGCACGAAGTCGCCGTAGCGCTGGGTCATGTAGGCGACGACGTCGGTTTCGCTGCGGCCGGCCTTGAGCTGTTCGCGCACCTGATTCTTCAGGTCGATCGCCAGGTCAGCGTTCGAGTCGGCAATGGTCTGGTTCTGGCATACCAGGCAGCGCAATTCAGCCGCCAGTGCGTTGACACGGGCTTCCAGCGCCGGGTCGGCGGCGATGCTGGGCGCATCGGCGGCCCGGGCCAGACCGAGCAAGGCGAGCAGCATCACGATCAGCCAGCGATTCATCGTCAGCCTTTGAGTTTTTTCACCAGCGGCACCACGTCGCGCGCCCAGGCCTCGGGCGTCAGCGGGCCGATGTGTTTCAGCCGCACGATGCCGTCGCGGTCGATCACGAAGGTCTCGGGCACACCATAGACGCCATAGTCGATGCCGACGCGGCCGTCGCGGTCGACCGCCACCGCCTGGTAGGGGTCGCCCAGCTTGCGCAGCCAGTCCTGGCCGTTGCGTGGGTCGTCCTTGTAGTTCAGGCCGACGATGGGTACCAGCTGTTCGCGTGCCGCGGCGACCAGCAGCGGGTGCTCTTCGCGGCAGGGCGCGCACCACGAGGCCCAGACGTTGAGGATCCAGACCTGGCCCTTCATCTGTGCCGGCTCGAATGCCGGTTGCGCGGCGTCGAGCTGAGGCAGCTTGAAGGTCGGCGCCGGCTTGCCGATGAAAGGCGACGGCACCTCGCGCGGTTTCAGCGTCAGGCCCACGGCGAGCAGCACCGCCAGCAGCAGAAAGATGCCCAGCGGGATGAACTGGCGACCCTTCATGTGGCAGCCGGCTGTTGCGGGCCGGGTGTGGCGCCAGGTGTGGCGCCGGCTATGGGCGGTGGTGCTGACCGCGGCGGCAGCTCGACCGCCTTCACCGCGACGCGGTAGCGCCGGTCACTGATCGCCAGCAGACCACCCAGGGCCATGATGAAGGCGCCGCCCCAGATCCAGTCGACGAAGGGCTTGTGATACACGCGCACCGTCCACGCACCGTCGGGCAGTTCTTCGCCCAGCGAGACGTAGAGGTCGCGCGTCAGCCCGGTCTGGATCGCGGCCTCGGTCATCGGCATGCCCTGCACCTGGTACACGCGCTTCTCGGGGTGCATCGTGTAGCTGCGCCCGCCGTCGACGTGCTGGGCCAGGAAATCACCGCGCATGGCCACGTAGTTGGCACCCTGGATCTGCTGCGCGCCCTTGAAGGTGAAGCGGTAGCCGCCGACCACGGTGCTGCTGCCGATGGCCATCTTCACGTCGTGCTCGGACTGGTAGCCACCCACCATGGTGACGCCGACGATGAACACGCCGACGCCTGCGTGTGCCACCACCATGCCCCAGAAGCTGCGCGGCTGCCGCGCCAGCTGGCCGGCGCCGGCGCGCGCGCGCTGCAGCAGCAGCACCGCCACCGTGGTGAAGACCCAGGCCGCCAGCAGCAGACCCAGCGCCACCATCCAGCTGAAGCGGCCGGCGGCCAGCGGCAGTGCCAGCGCCGCCACCACGCTGATCAGCGCCGGCCATTTGAGACGCTGCGCCAGGTCGGCCACCGAGGCCTGTTTCCAGCGCGCCAGCGGGCCGATGCCCATCAGCAGCACCACCGGCGCCATCAGCGGCACGAACACGGCGTCGAAGTAGGGCGGGCCGACCGAGATCTTGCCCAGACCCAGGGCGTCCAGTGCCAGCGGGTACAGCGTGCCCAGCATGACGGCGCCCGCGGCAGCCACCAGCAGCACGTTGTTGCCCAGCAGCAGCGACTCGCGCGAGACGCGGTCGAAGCGACCGGCAAAACCGACCTGTGCGGCACGCCAGCCGAACAGCGCCAGCGAGCCGCCGACCACGATCAGCAGAAACAGCAGGATGAAGGTGCCACGTGCCGGGTCGGTGGCAAAGGCGTGCACGCTGGTCAACACGCCCGAACGCACGATGAAGGTGCCCAGCAGGCTGAACGAAAAGGCCCCGATCGCCAGCAGCACGGTCCAGGCCTTGAAGGCGCCACGCTTCTCGGCCACCGCCAGCGAATGGATGAGTGCGGTGCCGATCAGCCAGGGCATGAAGGACGCGTTTTCCACCGGGTCCCAGAACCACCAGCCGCCCCAGCCCAGCTCGTAATAGGCCCACCAGCTGCCGAGCGCAATGCCGATCGTCAGAAAGACCCAGGCCGCCGTGGTCCAGGGCCGCGACCAGCGCGCCCAGGTGGCGTCGAAACGGCCCGACAGCAGGGCTGCAACGGCAAAGGCGAAGGCCACCGCGAAGCCGACGTAGCCCATGTAGAGCATGGGCGGGTGGATCACCATGCCCGGATCCTGCAGCAGCGGGTTCAGGTCGCGGCCGTCCATGGCTGGTGGCAGCAGGCGATCGAAGGGATTGGACGTGAGCAGGATGAAGAGCAGGAAGCCGACGCTGATGAAACCCATCACGCCCAGCACGCGTGCCACCATCGCCAGCGGCAGGCTGCGCGACAGCAGGCTGACGGCGCAGGTCCAGCCGCTGAGCATCAGCACCCACAGCAGCATCGAGCCTTCATGGCTGCCCCAGCTGGCGGCCATGCGGTAGGGCAGCGGCAGCTGGCTGTTGGAATTGGTGGCGACGTTGACGACCGAGAAGTCGTTGTTGACGAACGAGGCCATCAGACAGCCGAAAGCCAGCAGCACGAAGACGAACTGCGCCAGCGCCGCCGGGCGCGCCAGCTGCATCCAGGCCAGGTTGCTGCGTGCCGCGCCGATGATCGGCAGCGTGGCCAGTGCGCTGGCGATAAACAGCGCGACGACGAGCGCGAACAAGCCGAGTTCGGGGATCAAGGCCTGGCTCCTTGCAAGGTGTCGCGCGACTGCGTCTGCGCCTTGGCGGCGCGCTCGACGGCGTTGGCGGCTTCAGGCGGCATGTAGTTCTCGTCGTGCTTGGCCAGCACCTCCTGTGCGCGGAAGGTGCCGTCGGCTTCGAGCCGACCCTGCGCGACCACGCCCTTGCCCTCCTTGAACAGGTCGGGAAGGATGCCGCGGTATTCGACCGGAATCACCTGCGCGGTGTCGGTGACGGCAAAACGCACCGTCACGCCGTCGCTCTGGCGCTTCACGCTGCCGGCCTCGACCAGGCCGCCGAGGCGGAAGGTGCGGTCTTTCGGCGCCTGCTGCTTGAGCACGTCGGAGGGGCTGTAGAAGAACACCATGTTGCTGTTGAAGGCGTTCAGCACCAGGGTGACGGCCACGGCCGCACCGCCCAGCACCACGCCGGCCAGCATCAGTCGTTTATGGCGGGGGGTCATTGAATTCTCCAGAATCGTCGGCGTGCAGCAAACGTTGGTTGCGCACTTCGGCCAGGGCCTGGCGGCGGCGCTGCGTCAGCAGCATCAGTTCTGCGCCGAGCACGATGGCGGTGACCGCGAACGAGCCCCAGACGTAGAGCCCGTAGCCGCCCATGGACCAGAAATCGGGCCAGGCGTTCCAGTACATCAGCGCGCCTCCTGCAGCTGTTGTACCCAGTCGGTGTGCTTTTCGCGCTCGAGAATGATCGCGCGCACGCGCTGCAGCGCGGCCGCGATGCCGTAGACCCAGAAGGCGAACACCATCAGCAGCAGCCCCGTCAGCATCGAACTGGCCATGCTGGGCGCACGCGTCAGGTTGATTGTCGAGCCCTGGTGCAGCGTGTTCCACCACTGCACGCTGAAGTAGATGATGGGCACGTTGACCACGCCCACCAGCGCCACGATGGCGCCGGCGCGGTCGGCTCGGCGCGGGTCGTCGGCAGCAGCCTGCAGCGCCATGAAGCCCAGGTACAGGAACAGCAGCAGCAGTTCGCTGGTGAGCCGCGCGTCCCATACCCACCAGGTGCCCCAGGTCGGCTTGCCCCACAGCGCGCCGGTCCACAGCGCGATGAAGGTCATCAGCGCACCGGTGGGGGCCAGCGCAGTGGCCATCATCGACGACAACCGGGTGTTGAGCACCAGGCCCAGAGCGGCCCAGAAGGCCATCGCCACGTACATCAGCATCGACATCCAGGCCGCGGGCACGTGGATGAAGATGATGCGGTAGCTGTCACCTTGCTGGAAGTCGGTGGGCGCGATCAGCAGGCCCACCGCCAGGCCGGCCAGCGCCAGCAGCGCGGCCAGCCCCCACAGCCACGGCAGCAGCCGGCCGGCCAGCGGGTAGAACTGCTGCGGCGACGCGAGGCGGAACCAGTGCCAGCGCTTCGAGGCTTCGGTTTTGGGGGCGGTGGCGGCGTGGGACACGGGGTTGGAGCAGGGTGCGGGTGGGGCGGGCCGGCGGCCGTGCCCGAACTCTACCGCCCTGGCCAAGCCCCTTTCTGAAACTGCCGGAAGGCCTTGGCCGATCACTCGCAGGCGATTCGCATCGCTTGACCCAGCGCAAATGGCACGGTCACCAGGCCAGCCACCAGCAAGGCGCCGAGCAAGGAGAACAGCCCCTGCACCGGCATGCCGGCCATCTGCTGCTGCACCACGCCACTGCCGAAGATCAACAGCGGCGCGTTCAGCGGCAGCACGATCAGCGCCGTCAAGACGCCGCTGCCACGCAGCCCCAGGGCCAGCGCCGCACCCACCGCGCCCAGCAGGCTGAGCACCGGGGTGCCCACCAGCAGCGACAGCAGCAACACCATGATGGCCGGGCCGTCCAGGCCATACTGCAGACCCAGCAAGGGCGATACCAGCACCAGCGGCAGCCCGGTGGTCAGCCAATGTCCGGCCACCTTGGCCAGCGCCAGCAGCGGCAGCGGGTGCGGGCGCAGCAGCAGCTGTTCCAGCGTGCCGTCGGCATGGTCGGCGACAAACAGCCGCGGCAGGCTGAGCAGGCTGGCCAGCAGCGCTGCCACCCAGACCACACCGGGGCCGATCTCGCGCAGCAGCCGCGGCTCGCTGCCCACGCCCAGTGGGAACAGGCTGGCCACGACGACGAAGAAGACCAGTCCGGTGACCGCGTCGGCACGGTGGCGTGCGGTGACCATCAGGTCACGCCGCAGCGTGGCCCAGAGGGCACGGCGCAGCGAAGGATGAGGCTGCGCCGTCACGACAGGCGCAAGGACTGCAGTTGCGCCGGTGCGATCGGCAGGTCCATGTGGCTGGTCACCACCGCCAGCCCGCCGCCGGCCAGATGGGTTTCGATCAGCCGCCCCAGCTGCGCCACCGCGTCGACATCCAGCGCGTTGAAAGGCTCGTCCAGGATCCACAGCCGCGCCGGGGTGAGCTGCAGCCGCGCCAGCGCCGCGCGCCGACGCTGGCCGGCGGACAGCACCCGCAGCGGCAGCCGGGCCTGGCGCGCCAGGCCCCAGCCGGCCAGCGCGTCGGCGATGCGGGCACCGTCGACGCCCGATGTGCCGGCCAGATCGGCTTCGATGGCCAGGTTCTCGGCTGCAGTCAATTCTTCCTTCAGGCCGCCCAGATGGCCCAGGTAGAGCAGCGCCTGGGCATAGGCCTCACGCTGGCGCCGGATCGGCTGGCCGGCCCAGCGCACCTCGCCGGCCGCCGGCAGCGCCAGCCCGGCCAAGAGGCGCAGCAGGCTGGTCTTGCCGGCGCCGTTGGCGCCTTCGACACGCAGCAACTGGCCCGCGGCCAGACTGAAGTCGAGCCCGCGGAACAGGCGGCGGTCACCGCGCACGCAGGCCAGATCCTGGGTCTCGAGCAAGGGCGGGGTCGCGGGTGGGGAGGGCAGCACGGTGCCGATTGTGCCCAGGGTGCCTGGCCCGGTCGCCGCTGCCTTGTGCTGACGTAAGGAAGGGCCGGGCCGGTCTTGCTATCGTCGCGGCCATGTCCTGTGCGATCCTTCTTGAACGCTTGTCGATGCTTGCCCAGCCGGCAGTCGGAGAGCCTGCATGCTGATGTTCTGGTTGCTGGCCGCAGTGCTGCTGGTCGCCGCGCTGGCGTTGCTCATGCCGGCGCTGTGGTGGCCGCGGCCGGCCACGCCAGGCATGACCGGTGGTGCCAACGTGGCGGTCTACCGCGACCAGCTGCGCGAGGCCGAGCGTGACCTGGCCGCCGACGTGATCTCGCCCGAGCGCTTCGAGCAGCTCAAGACCGAAATCCAGCGCCGCGTGCTCGAAGACACGCAGGCCGTGGCAGCGCCGGCGGCCGTGCAGCGGCCGGCCAGGCGCACCGCGCTGGTGCTGGCGCTGGTGATCCCCTTGGCCAGCGTGGCCACCTACCTGGTGCTGGGCCAGCCCAAGGCAACGGCACCGATGCAAGGCACCGAGCTGGCCGCGGCCGCCAGCCAGGCTGCCGGGCAGCATGAAGTCACCGCCGAGCAGATCGAGCGCATGGTGTCGGCGCTGGCCGAACGCCTGAAGACCGATCCTGACAACGCCGAGGGCTGGGACATGCTGGGCCGCAGCTACTCGGCGCTGGAGCGCTACACCGACGCCGCGGCGGCATTCCAGCGCGTCAGCCGGCTGCAGCCGCGCAATGCCGGGGCGCTGGCCGACCAGGCCGACGCGCTGGGCATGGCACAGGGCCGCAGCCTGGCCGGCGAGCCGGCCCGGCTGGTGCAGCAGGCGCTGGCGGTCGATCCGCGCAACATCAAGGCGCTGGCGCTGGCCGGCAGCGTGGCGCTCGAAGCCGGCGACCTGGCCGGCGCGCGTACCCATTGGCAGCGCATGCTGGCCGAAGTGCCGGCCGATTCGCAGATCGCGCGCTCGGTGCAGGCCAACCTGGCCGAGATCGCACAGCGCGAAAGCGGCAAGTCGGCCACGGCGCCCCCAGTGGCCGCATCGGCAGCAGCGACCGGGCCGGCGCAGATCCGCGGCGAGGTGGTGCTGAGCCCGGCGCTGGCAGCCCGAGTGGCGGCGGGCGACACGGTGTATGTCTTTGCGCGCGCCGTGCAGGGGCCGCGGCTGCCGCTGGCTATCGTGCGCCAGCCCGTGGGGCGCTGGCCGCTGTCGTTCACGCTCGACGACTCGTCGTCGATGACACCTACGGCCAAGTTGTCGGGCTTTGCCCAGGTGGTGGTTGGCGCGCGCGTGTCGCGCAGCGGCGATGCGACGCCGCAGAGCGGCGACCTGATCGGCCAGAGCGAACCCGTGGCCCACACGGCGCAGGGCCTGCGGGTGGTGATCGACAAAGTGCAGCCCTGACGGGCCAGGAGCACCAGCGTGGACCGCCACTTCCTCAATCCGCTGTTCAGTCCGAAGTCGATCGTCGTTTTCGCCGGCAACCCCGACAAGCCCGAGGCACCGACGCCGATGGCTGCCACGGTGCGCCGCGAGCTGCGCGAAAGCGGCTATGCCGGCCAGCTGACCTGGCTGGACATCGAGATGAGCGGCACGCTGGCTGATCTGGCCCAGTCAAGGGCTGATCTGGCCGTGATCGCACTGCCGGCCGAACAGGTGAGCGCGGCGATGGAGATCGTCGGCCGCATCCGCTGCCGCGCGGCCTTGGTACTGTCCAGCGGCCTGCCGCTGGCGCTGTGCAACGATCTGCAGCAGATCGCACGGCGCTACGGCGTCAACCTGCTCGGTCCCAACAGCCTGGGTTTCCAGCGCCCGCCGCTCAAGCTCAACGTCAGCACGCTGGGCCCGCTGGCGGCGCCGGGGCCGCTGGCGCTGGTGTCGCAATCGGGCGCCCTGACGGCGGCCATCCTGGATTGGGCGCGGCACAACGGCGTCGGCTTCTCGGCCGTGGTCTCGCTCGGCCCGAACACCGTGGTCGAGCTGCCGCAGGTGCTTGACTACCTGGCCAACGATGCCGGCACGCAGAGCATCCTGGTCTACATGGAGGGTATCCGCAGCGCACGCCGGTTCATGAGCGCGCTGCGTGCCGCCGCCTATGCCAAGCCGGTGGTGGTGATGAAAGCCGGCCGGCGGCCCGCCGGCACGCGCGCGGCGCTGACACATTCGGCGTCCATCGTCGGCAGCGACGAGGTCTTCGACGCCGCCTTGCGCCGCGCCGGCGTGGTGCGCGTGCGCGCCTTCACGCAGCTGTTCTCGGCCGCCAAGTGCCTGGCCTCGCGCTTCAGGCCGGTGGGCAAGCGGCTGGCCATCGTCACCAACGGCGGCGGCCCCGGTGTGCTGGCGGCCGACTGGGCCGGCGAGATCGGCCTGGACGTGGCGCAGCTGGGCGCCGAGTCGCTGGCCGCGCTGATGCCGCAGCTGTCGCCGCTGGCGACCAGTGATGGCGTGATCGACCTGGGCGAGGACGCCACTGGCGAGCATTACCGCGCCGCGCTGCAGGCCTGCGTGAAGGACCGCGCTGCCGACGGCGTGCTGCTGATCCATTCGCCCAAGGCCGACGGCGACCCGACCGCGATCGCGCAGGCGGTGGCCGAGGCGTTCTCGCCCACCGGCAAGCCCGTGCTGGGCTGCTGGATGGGTGACGCCAGCGTGCGTGAAGGCCGCGCCGACCTGGCGCTGGCCCTGCTGCCGACCTTTCGCACCCCCGAGGCGGCGGTGGATGCCTTCAACAGCATCGCCAGCTTCTACCGCAACCAGCAACTGCTGCAGCAGACGCCGCCGCCGCTGTCGGAGCTGGCCGCACCCGACACCGAGGGCGCGCGGCTGCTGATCGAGGCGGTGCTGGCCGAGCGCCGCAAGGTGCTGACCGAGATGGAGAGCAAGGCCCTGCTGGCCGCCTTCCATGTGCCGGTGACGCGCACCATGCTGGCACGCAGCGCCAACGAGGCGATGCTGATTGCCAGCCAGCTGGGCTACCCGGTGGCGCTGAAGATCGACTCGCCCGACATCAGCCACAAGAGCGACGTGCAGGGCGTGGCGCTGAACGTGGCGTCGGCCGCGCAGGTGCGCGATGTCTACATCGACATGCATGAGTCGGTGACGCGCGCACTGCCGCAGGCGCGCATCAACGGCATCACCATCCAGCCCATGGCCGGCCTGAAGCGCGGGCGCGAGGTCTACATCGGGCTGACCACCGACGACCCCTTCGGCCCGGTGATCACCTTCGGCGCCGGCGGCACCATGATCGAGCTGGTGGCCGACCGCGCGATGGAGCTGCCACCACTGAACCAGTTTCTGGCGCGCCGCCTGATCGAACGCAGCCGCGTCGTCGAGACCCTGGGCGCCTGGCGCGGCGCACCGGCGGCCGACCTGCAGGCGCTGGAGCACATGCTGCTGCGCGTGTCGGAGATGGTGTGCGCGCTGCCGCAGCTGCGCGAGATGGACATCAACCCGGTGATCGTCGACGACAGCGGCGCGCTGGCGGTGGACGCGCGCATCGTCATCGACCATGCGCCGCACAACGTCAACTCGCCGGGCGCCTACCACCACCTGGCGATCCTGCCCTACCCGACGGCGCATGAACGCCAATGGCCGATGAAGGGCGGCGGCCTGTACACCATCCGCCCGATCCGCCCCGACGACGCCGACATGCTGCAAGCCCTGGTGCGCGGGCTGTCGCAGGAAAGCCGCTACTTTCGTTTTGCCAGCACCATGCCCGAACTGCCCGCGCGCATGCTGGCGCGCTACACGCTGATCGACTACGACCGTGAAATGGCGCTGGTGGCCGTGCACCGGGCGCGCCAGGCCAGCGCCGATGGCAGTGTGAGCGAGAGCGAGCGCATCGTCGGTGTGTCGCGCTACATCACCAACCCCGACCAGACCAGTTGCGAGTTCAGCCTGGTGGTGGCCGACGACTTCACGGGCCAGGGCCTGGGTTCGCGGCTGATGCTCAGCATCATCGACGCCGCACGCGCCAAGGGCCTGTCCGAGATTGATGGCCTGATCCTGGCCAACAACCGCAACATGCTGCGCCTGATGGCCAGCCTGGGCTTCAGCGTGCGGCCCTTCGCCGAAGATCCGGGGTTCAAGCTGGCGAGCAAGGCGCTGTAAGCGCCGCTCATCTCGCTCATGCTTGGCCCTGGATTGGGCCGATCAGTCTTCGTGAAATCCGGCTTCGCGCTGGGCGCGCAGGGCCACAACGTAGACCGAATCGTCGACGCGGTCGTAGCGGTAGCGAGCGACATAACCGCGCGCATCGCGGCCGATCACCAGTTCGCGCCAGGGCGTCGCCGCGAGCCAGCCGATCAGAGGATGCTGCGCCAGGATATCCAAGGCATCGAAGATCTCGCCGATGCGTCCCGGCAGGTCGTTTGCCTCGTGCGCGATCAGGTGCCTGGTGATGCGGTCGATGTCGTTGAAGACCGCCCGCTCGAGTACGACCCGACTCACGGCCGCGATGGCCCTTTCAGATGAGCTGGCACGATCATTTTTCGCGGCTTGGGCGGATCGATTTCTTCACCGCGGGCCAAGGCCATGGCGTAGGCGCGCAGATCGTCCGTCGTATGGTATTCGCCGCTGCGCTGGAATCGCTGCCAGCGCCGCTTCACTTCCGCTTCGAAAGCCTGTTGCCGCTCGATCCGGTCAGCCGTGTCGGCCAGCGCTTCAACCATGAATGCGTGAGTCGATTTGCCGTCTGTCGCAGCCAGCTTGTCCAGGCGCAGCTTCAGGTCTTCGGGCAGGCGAACGGTGGTGGTGCTCATCGATGGCTCCGCGGTGACGTGGCAATGTAGCACGTGTGTGCTACATCTTCAGCGCAGCCCGTTTCCGGTTCAAGGCCAGCAGCCGACGCAGCACTTCGTCATCGGGCAAGGCCGCGTTCTCGTCGCTCCAACCATAGGCCGCAGCCACCGCCTGGTCCAGCGTGGCATGGGCCTGGGCCAGCCAGGCCGGGCGTTGGTTGTACAGGTTGGTCAGTGTGCGTTTGGCCAGGTCCTTCTCGAATCCTGGCCGGGCCACGATGCGGTCGGGGTACGGCGAATCGTCCATGCCCAGCGGCACCACCTCGGGAACTCGTTCGGTCCACTCGGGTGGGTTCAGCCAAGCGTCGCGCAAGGTGGTCAGCCGCTGCACGGCCTGCGCAATCGCAGTGGCGTGGGTGCGGGCGGGCTGCGCCAGATCGGCCGGGATCAGGGTGCCGCCGGGCAAGGCCTCAGTGCGCTGGTGCGCGGTGTCGGCGGGCATCAGGCCGGTGGGAAAAGGGAAGGTTTCGAAGCAGGTGGTGGGCGTGTAGCGCGGCCGGTCTTCGAGCGAGGTGCCGAGGCGCAGCGACCAGAGTTCGTGGAAGCGGCTGTGCAGGATGCCGAAGGTGGTGTCGTCGGCGCGGGCGACCACGATGAGCGCTTGGTCAGCGCTCGTGGTCGATGGCAGCCAGACGAAGAACCGATGCTTGCTGTGCGCAACGGTGGCCATGAAACGCGGCAAGGCCGCCAGCGCCAAACGCAATCCGGGTCGGGGTTCCGCAAAGCGCCACCAGTGCTTCCGATATGCCTCCCGGTTGTTACGAAGCCGCTCTGGCTTGACCACGCGCTGTACGTGATCAATGGGTACTTCGAACAGCAAGGCGTCCGATTCAGGCATCGAGGTTCCGAAGTCAATGATCCACTGATGCTGCGGCCCGCGACTCAGTTCAAAACCATTTGCCCAGGGTTTGAGCACATCGCTGTTCGGGCGCCCATGCGGGTTGGGTAGACGGAGCCATTCACGGGCGACTGCAGCGTCGATCTCGAACTTCGCCTTCTTGGAAGCGCCTTGAAAGCTTGCGCCAGTGTTGTCTGGCAGGACCATGGCTTTGGTGAGATCCAAAGCTTCGCCATCGGCGCCGGGCGCCGTCAGGTCTGCATAGATCGTACTGACCGACCTGCCGTCAAGCTCCACGGCATCGCCCTTGCCAAAGCACACCAGCGACACCCTTACTGCGGCACCGTTGTTGACCCAGGGTTGGTCGGCCCACGCGCAGAAGATCGCACCCTTTGCACAGGTGCGTTGCAGCACGCCGCGATTGGCGCCACCGCGAATGGAGTTTGTTGCCACGAGGCCTGCCCGCAACAAGGTGCCCGCTTCAATGGCACGTTGGGCCTTGTCAAACCAGTAGCAAACAAGATCGCTCGCGCCGGCCACGCGCGGCGCGTATGTACGGTCAAGCGCGGCGACGTAGTCGTCGCCCAGTTCACGACGTTTGCGGCTCACACCCACGAATGGCGGATTGCCCACCACCGCATCGGCCTTCGGCCAAACCGCCTCCTGCCCATCCGGCCCCAGTACGGCATCGCGGCATTCGATGTGGTCCAGCGGCTCCAGCACCGGGTGAATCTTGAAGGCGTAGCCGCGCTGGATGCGCCATTGCAGTTCACCGATCCACACCGTCACACGCGCCAGTTCAGCGGCGTATTCGTTGAGTTCGATGCCCAGCACGTTGTGCGGGCCGGTCAGGTCGTGCTGGCGTTCCAGGCCCAGCTGTTCGGCTTCCAGGTTGATCTGGTGCTCGATGTCTTTCAGGCACTTCAGCCCGAGGTACAGAAAGTTGCCACTGCCGCAGGCCGGGTCCAGCACGCGGTAGGCGTGCAGCCTTTCGAGAAAACCGAGAAACAGATGAAATGCGCCTGCGCGCCGGCGCGTTCGTTCAGTTCATGGGCTGTGCCGCCGGGTGACCATTTGCGGACGAAAGCCTGAGGGGTTATGCGCGGGCGTCTCTGCTGGAAGGCGCCGATTGGCGCTGTGCCTGCATCGTAAGGCACAATGACTTACGCAGGCGCAGGAGGCCCGCGATGAGCAAAGTCCACGAATTTCGAGCCACGGTGTCCAGCAAGGGACAGGTCGTGCTGCCCGCCGACGTGCGGCGCCGGCTCGGGCTGGTGCAGGGCTCGGTGTTGCGCTTCGTGCTGGACGACGCTGGCGTTCGGCTGTTGCCGCCCGCCGGTGATGTTCGCCGTCTGAAGGGGCGATTGCCCACGCCCAGCCAACCGGTGTCGATCGAGGACATGGCGGCAACGATCGCCGAACGCCGCAGCCGGGTGGCCCGCGGCTGATGTGGGCGCTCGGCACCAATGTGTTGGTGCGCTACCTGGCGCAGGACGATGCCCGGCAATCGGCACTGGCAACCCGATTGATCGAGCAACAGTTGTCGGCTGCCGAGCCCGCTTTCATCTGCCTGGTGATCTTGCTCGAAACCGCCTGGGTGATGGAAAGCCGCTATGCCGCTGACGCTGCCGTGGTGACCGACATCCTGGCCGATCTGCTGGATACGGCGGCCTTCGAGGTTCAAGAGGCGCCTGCAGTGCGCACGGCCTTTGCCCGCTATGTGCGTGGCGGGGTTGATCTGCACGAGTGCCTGATCGTGGCGCTGGCCCAGCAGCGCAAGGCGACGGTGCTCACCTTCGACAGCAAGGCCGCGCGCCGGCTGGGCATGCAGGTCTTGCGCTGATCGGCCCTCTTGTTGCCCGTCTGCCCGTCAACCCGGCAGCACCGGCAGAAAGCGCACGCTGGACACGCCTTCGATCGCGCGCAGCGCGGCCAGCACCGCGGCCGAGGGTGCGCTGTCCACATCGACCAGCGTGTAGGCCATGTCGCCGCGCGATTTGTTGACCATGTTGTGAATGTTCAAGCCGGCGCTGGCCATGGTGGTCGAGATCTGGCCCAGCATGTTGGGCACGTTGGCGTTGGCGATGGCCACGCGGTAGGGGGATTCGCGGCCCATCGCCACCGACGGGAAGTTCACCGCATTGGCGATGTTGCCGTTCTCCAGATAGTCGCGCAGCTGGTCGACCACCATCACGGCGCTGTTTTCCTCGGCCTCTTGCGTGGACGCACCCAGGTGCGGCAGCGCCACCACGCCGGGCATGCCAGCCAGCACGGGCGACGGAAAGTCGCTGACGTAGTGCGACAGCCGCCCACCGGCCAGCGCATCTTTGACCGCACCTTCGGCCGCGATGCCGTCGCGGCTGAAGTTCAGCAGCACGGCCCCGGGGCGCAGCAGGCCGATGTTGGCGTCGTTGACCAGGTGACGGGTGCTGTCCAGCAGCGGCACGTGCAGGGTGATGAATTGCGCGTTGCGCAGCACGTCGTTCACGCTGGCGGCCTTGCGCACCTGCGACGGCAGGCTCCAGGCGGCATCCACCGTGATGTGCGGGTCGAAGCCCAGCACCTGCATGCCCAGCTTGATGGCGGCGTCGGCCACCAGGCAGCCGATCTTGCCCAGGCCGATGATGCCCAGCGTCTGCCCGGTCAGCTCGTGGCCGGCAAAGGCCTTCTTGCCGTCTTCGACCCTGCGGTCGAGGTCGGGCGCGGCCATGTCCAGCTGTGCCACGAACTGCAACGCCGGCGCGATGTTGCGCGCCGCCATCAGCATGCCGACCAGCACCAGCTCTTTCACGGCGTTGGCATTGGCGCCGGGCGCGTTGAACACCGGCACACCGCGCGCCGTCATCGCCGGCACCGGGATGTTGTTGGTGCCGGCGCCGGCGCGGCCGATGGCGCGCACGCTGTCGGCAATGATGGCCTTGTGCAGGTCGGCCGAGCGAACCAGGATCGCCGCCGGGTCGCCCAGATCCTTGCCGACGCGGTAGTGTTCGGCCGGCAGCCTCGACAGACCGGCGGCGGCGATCTGGTTGAGCACCAGAACGCTCAGTCGGTCAGCCATGGCTGGCCTCGAATTCCTTCATGTAGGCCACCAGCGCCTGCACCCCCGCGATCGGCATCGCGTTGTAGATCGACGCGCGCATGCCGCCCACCGAGCGGTGGCCCTTCAGCTGCACCATGCCACGCGCCTGAGCACCCTTCAGGAAAACGTCGTCGAGAGCTTCGTCCTTCAGCTTGAAGGGCACGTTCATCAGCGACCGGCAGTCGCGCGCCACCGGGCTGCGGTAGAAGCCGGTGCTGTCGAGGTAGTCGTACAGCAGCGCGGCCTTGACGCGGTTGTGTTCGGCCATCGCCGTCAGGCCGCCCTGGTCCTTGATCCAGTTGAACACCAGCCCGGCGATGTAGATCGCATAGGTGGGCGGCGTGTTGAGCATGCTGTCGTTGTCGGCCTGCAGCTTGTAGTTGAAGGCGTCGGGCGTGAACGGGTGGGCCTGGCCGAGCAGATCGTCGCGCACGATCACGATGGTCAGCCCGGCGGGGCCGATGTTCTTCTGCGCACCGCCGTAGATCAGCCCGAACTTCGACACGTCGACCGGTCGCGACAGGATGTCGCTGGACATGTCGGCCACCAGCGGTACGCCGCCGACATCGGGCGTGAAGTGGTATTCGACGCCGCCAATGGTCTCGTTGCTGCAGATGTGCACGTAGGCCGCGTCGGGGTCGAGCTTCCAGGTTTCGCGCTTCGGGATCGTCGTGTAGCCGCTGTCCGCTGCGCTGGCTGCGATCTTGATGGCACCGTACTTCTTCGCTTCCTTGATCGACTTCTTGCTCCACTCGCCGGTGTCGACGTAGTCGGCGCCGGCCTTGCCGCGCAGCATGTTCATCGGCACGATGGCGTTCTCGCCAATGGCGCCGCCCTGCATGAACAGCACCTTGTAATTGGCCGGAATGACCAGCAGTTCGCGCAGCAGGCGCTCGGCCTCGGCGTGGATGGTGATGAACTCCTTGCCGCGGTGGCTCATCTCCATCACCGACATGCCCGAGCCATGCCAGTCGAGCATCTCTTCGGCTGCCTTGTGCAGCACGGTTTCGGGCAGCGCGGCGGGGCCGGCGCTGAAGTTGTGGACGCGGGTCATGGTCAGGGCTCCAGGGTTTGCAGGATGTCGCCAGGGTCAAGTGGCGCTGGCGGCATTATCCCGGGCAGCCCTCACTACCATCTGCGCTCCGTCACACCCGAGGGACCCAACATGACCGAGCTCGACTTCGCCGCCTTCGAGACCGAACATCGGGCCCAGGGCTACGACCAAGTGCTCGAGCGGGTGTGGCCGCCCGACACCACGCTCGACCGCCACACCCATCCCTTTGCGGTCAAGGCACTGGTGACGGCAGGCGAGTTCTGGCTGAGCGTGGGCGATGACACACGTCACCTGCGCGCCGGAGATCGCTTCGAGCTCGAACCCGAGGTGCCGCACGCCGAGCGCTACGGTTCCGAAGGTGCCACCTTCTGGGTGGCGCGGCGTCGGGGCTGAGTGGGCTTTGCGTTTTCAGTGCTCAAGGCTCGCATGTAGCGACCGGCCCCGGGATGCACCATCATTCGTCCATGGCCCTGATTTGTGGGGCATCGGGACTGACCGCGATGAACCTGAGCATTCCCGCCGACCGCAGCGCCCTGGTGCTGGTCGACTACCAGCTGAGGCTGCTGCCGATGATCCACGGCGGCGCCCAGGCGCTGACGCAGGGCATTCGTCTGGGTCGCATCGCGCACGAACTGGGCGTGCCGGTGCTGGGCACCGAGCAGAACCCGCGCGGCCTCGGGCCGAACGACGAGACGCTGCGCGCGCTGTGCCGGCACACGATGAGCAAGATGCACTTCGACGCCTGCGAAGATGGGCTGCTCGAACTGCTGCGCAGCGTGCGCGACCCTGCGCCAGGCGACGTGGTGGTGGCGGGCTGCGAAGCCCATGTCTGCCTGCTGCAGACGGCGCTGGGCTTGTTGCGCGCCGGTTTTCGCGTGTGGGTGGTGGCCGATGCCTGCGGCTCGCGACGGATCTCGAACCACGAGCTGGCGATGCAGCGGCTGCGTCAGGCTGGCGCACAGATCGTCAGCTTCGAGATGGTGGCCTTCGAGTGGTTGCACAGCTGCGAGCATCCGCGCTTCAAGACAGTACTGCCGCAGCTCAAGGGCGATTGATAAGGCACTGACTGCACCGCGTCAGACGCCCTTGAACTGCGCGTGACGACGCTGCAGAAAGGCCATGCCGCCTTCCAGCGCATCGGCACTGTCGGCGGCGATGCGCTGGTGGTCGGCTTCCATCGCCAGCGTTTCAGCGTAGCTTTGCTCCAGCGCCCGCGCGATGCCCTGGCGGATCAGTCCCAGCGCACGTGTCGGCCCGACGGCCAGGCGTGCGGCCAGTGCACAGGCCTGCGGCATCAGCTCGGCGTCGTCGACGGCCCGGTAGATCAGGCCCCAGGCCTCGGCCTTGTCGGCGGCAATGCGTTCGCCCAGCATCAGCATCTCGGTGGCGCGCGCCTTGCCGACCTGGCGCGCCAGCATCCAGGTCGTGCCGCCGTCGGGAACGAGGCCGATGTTGACGAAGGCCTCGAGAAAGTAGGCCGATCGCGCCGCCAGCGTGAAGTCGGCCGCCAGCGCCAGCGAACAGCCGATGCCGGCCGCCGGGCCGTTCACGGCACAGATCACCGGGATGCCCAGCCGTGCCAGCGCCTGCATCGTCGGCGCGTAGCTTTCGGTCAGCGCCTGGTGCGCGGTGGCACCGCGCGACGCGCCCGCCCCGCTGTCGCGGCCCTGCAGGTCGGCGCCGCTGCAGAAGGCCCTGCCTTCGCCGGTGATCAGCAAAGCGCGTGCGCCCAGCGCAGGCAGTTGCTGCAGGGCCGCGTGGATCTCGCGAAACATCAGCGGCGGCGCGGCGTTCAGCCGCTGCGGGCGATTCAGCGTGATCGTGGCCACGGCCTGGCCGCAAGTCAGGCGGATGGTTTCGAAGCTTTCGGGCAAGGGATCAGGCATGGGATCTCCAGGTTTTCAAGGCGGCAGCGTAGCCGACCCCTGCGGCCTTCTGTGTCACCGGGTGGACTGTGAGGCTGGGGTGGTCCGCCTCACAATGGGTCTCGACCCCCGTCAGCCGGAGTACGCGCATGAACGAAGCCTGGATCATCGACGCCTGCCGCACGCCACGCGGCATCGGCAAGGTGGGCAAGGGCGCCCTGGCCGGCTTGCATCCGCAGCACCTGGGCGCGGCGGTGTTGAAGGCGCTGGCCGCGCGCACGGGCATCGACACCGCCGATGTCGACGACATCATCTGGGGCACCTGCACGCAGCGTGGCACGCAGGGCGGCGACCTCGGCCGCATGGCGGCGCTGGACGCCGGTTACAGCGAGCGCTGCAGCGCGGTCACGCTCGACCGCTTCTGCGGCTCGGGCATCACCAGCGTCAACATCGCCGCGGCCAGCATCCTGTCGGGCATGGAAGATCTGGTGATTGCCGGCGGCACCGAGATGATGTCGATGACCACGGCGCTGCGCGACGGCCCGGGTTTCATGGACAGCGGCAACCTGCGCCTGCGCGCGGTTCATCCGCAGTCGCACCAGGGCATCTGTGCCGACGCGGTCGCCACGCTGGAAGGCATCCCCCGTGCCGACCTCGACGCGCTGGCGCTGCTGAGCCAGCAACGCGCTGCGGCGGCGATCGCCGGCGGCCACTTCGCGAAAAGCCTGGTGCCGGTGCACGCGGCCGATGGCAGCCTGGCGCTGGACCACGAAGAGTTTCCGCGCCCGCAGACCACGGCCGAAGGCCTGGCCGCGCTGAAGCCGGCGTTTGCTGCGCTGGCCGATCAGCCGCTGGACGAGCAGGGCACGACCTTTCGTGGCCTGATTGCACAGAAGTACCCCGACCTGGACATTCGCTTCGTGCACCACGCCGGCAACTCATCGGGCGTGGTCGACGGGGCGGCAGCGCTGCTGCTGGCGTCCCCAGGCTACGCCCGCGCGCATGGCCTGAGGCCGCGCGCCAGGGTTGTTGCGATGGCCAATGTCGGTGACTCGCCGACGCTGATGCTCAACGCCCCGGTGCCGGCGGCGCGCAAGGTGCTGGCCAAGGCCGGGCTGACGGTGGACGACATCGACCTGTGGGAGATCAACGAGGCCTTTGCCGTGGTGGCGGAAAAGTTCATGCGCGACCTTCGGCTCGACCGCGACAAGGTCAACGTCAACGGCGGCGCAATGGCGCTGGGCCATCCGATCGGCGCCACCGGCTCGATCCTGATCGGCACCTTGCTCGACGAACTGGAGCGGCGCGACCTGCGGCGTGGCCTGGTGACCATGTGCGCCGCCGGCGGCATGGCACCGGCGATCATCATCCAACGAATCTGAGCGAACCCGGAGACCCCGATGGACCTGAGCTACTCCAGTGAAGAACTGGCCTTTCGCACCGAGGTGCGCGACTGGCTGATGGCGAACCTGCCCGCCGACATCCGCGACAAGGTGGTGAGCTATCGCCATCTGAGCAAGGACGACTACCTGCGCTGGCACAAGATCCTGGCCGCGAAGGGCTGGGCGGTGCCGCACTGGCCGCAGGAATGGGGCGGTACCGGCTGGAACATCACGCAGCGCTACATCTACGACGAAGAATTCGGCATTGCGGGCGCGCCCATGCTGCCGCCGTTTGGCCCGGCCATGTGTGCGTCGGTGCTGCTGCGCTTCGGCACGCCCGAACAGAAGGCGCGTTTTCTGCCGCGCATCCGCGACGGCGACGACTTCTGGGTGCAGGGCTATTCGGAACCCGGCGCGGGTTCGGACCTGGCGGCGCTGAAGACACGCGCCGAGCGTGTGTCTACAAGTTCAGGCGATCACTACGTGGTCAATGGCCAGAAGATCTGGACCACGCTGGGCCACTACGGCGACTGGATCTTCTGCCTGGTGCGCACCGACAGCAGCGCCGAGAAACGCCAGGAAGGCATCAGCTTTTTGCTGATGGACATGACCACACCCGGCATCACGGTGCGCCCGCTGATCCTGATGGACGGCGGACACGAGGTGAACGAGGTCTTCTTTGACGACGTGAAAGTGCCAGCCGAGAACCTGGTGTTCGAAGAGAACAAGGGCTGGACGGTGGCCAAGTACCTGCTGGGCCACGAACGCATGGGCTCGGGCAGCGTGGGCGCCAGCAAGCGCGAACTGGCGGCGCTGCGCGCGCTGGCCGCGCGCGAGCTGAAGAACGGCCGGCCGCTGCTGGACGACCCGCGCTTTCGCGACCGCCTGTCGCGCACCGAGATCGAGTTGCAGGCGCTGGAAATCACCTCGATGCGCTTTCTCGACAAGATGCGTCGCAGCGGGCAACCGCCGGGTGCCGACGTGTCGATGCTGAAGATCCGTGGCACCGAGGTGCAGCAGGCCATCACCGAGCTGATGATGCAGGCCGTGGGCCCGATGGCGCAGCCCTTCAAGGCGGTGGACGCGGGGCAGATCGACCACGTCACCTCGCGTCTCGCGCCGCGCTACTTCAACTTCCGCAAGGCCAGCATCTACGCCGGATCGAACGAGATCCAGCGCAACATCATCGCCAAGATGAGCCTGGGGCTGTGAGGCAGACACCATGAACTTCGAATACAGCGACGAACAGCAGCAGCTGGCCGATTCCCTGGGCAAGTACCTGGTCGGCCACTACGATTTCGAGCAGCGCAAGGCCATCGTCGACTCGGCCAGTGGTTGCAGCGAAACCGTGTGGGCGGACCTGGCCGCGATGGGCCTGACGGCCATCGCCGTGCCCGAGGCCGATGGCGGCTTCGGCGGCGGCGCGCTCGACCTGATGGCGGCGATGGAGGCCTGTGGCCAGGCGCTGGTGGTCGAACCCTTGCTCGACCACGTCGGGCTGGGCGGGCGACTGGTGGGCAGTGCCGGGTCGGCCCTGCAGCGATCGGTGCTGATGCCAGGGGTGATCGATGGCTCGCGGCGCTTGAGCTTCGCCTACCTCGAGCCCGGCCGGCGCTACGAAACCGCCCCACTCACCACCACCGCACAGCCACGGGCTGGCGGCTGGGTGCTCGATGGCAGCAAGTGTGTGGTGTTCGGCGCGTCGCAGGCGCAGCAGCTGCTGGTGTCGGCGCACACGGCCGACGGTGCCAGCCTGTTCATCGTCGACACCACGGCCACCGGCGTGACGCTGAACCCCAGCCGCACGGTCGACGGCCAGCGTGTGGCCGATGTGCGATTCGACGAGGTCGCGCTCGGTGCCGACGCACTGCTGGGCGTGGCTGGTACGGCGCAGCCGCACATCGACGAGGCGGTCGACTTTGCCACCGCGCTGCTGTGCGCCGAGGCCGTGGGTGCGATGAAGGACGCCAACGACGCCACGCTGGCCTACCTGAAGACACGCAAGCAGTTCGGCGTGGTGATCGGTTCGTTCCAGGTGCTGCAGCACCGCATCGTCGAATGCGTGATCGCGGCCGAGCAGGCGCGCTCGATGGCCATCCTGGCCGCCAGCAAGGTCGACCAGGCCGGCAGCCCCGCCGAACGTGCGCGTGCGGTGTCTGCGGCCAAGGTGAAGATCGCCGATGCCGCGCGCCAGATCAGCCAGGAGGCCGTGCAACTGCACGGTGGCATGGGCATGAGCGAAGAGCTGAAGATCTCGCACACCTTTCGCCGGTTGACGATGATTGCCCAGCGCTTCGGCGACGCCGACCATCACCTCGAGCGCTACGCCAGCCTGGGATGACCGCGGCCGCCCGGGGGGCATGGGCGGCTTCCGCCTATGCTTGCCGGTCTGCCACCAGGAGATTCCCATGCAAGGCGACGCCAAGGTCATCGACTACCTGAACCAGCAGCTCAAGTACGAGCTCACCTCGATCAACCAGTACTTTCTGCACTACCGCATGCTGAAGAACTGGGGCTTTGCCAGATTGGCCAAGCACGAGCACGACGAGTCGATCGAGGAAATGAAGCATGCCGATCGGCTCATAGACCGCATCCTGATGCTGGACGGCCTGCCCAACCTGCAGGATCTGGGCAAGCTGCTGATCGGCGAGAACGCGGTCGAGGTGCTGCACTGCGACCTGAAGGCCGAAGTGGCGGGGCAGGGCTTGCTGAAGGAAGCCATCGCCTATTGCGAGACCGTGCGTGACTACGTGTCGCGCGACCTGCTCGGCAGCATTCTGGGCGACACCGAGGAACACATCGACCACCTGGAAATGCAGATCGGCCTGGTGGCTCAGGTGGGCGAGGCCAACTGGCTGCAAAGTCAGATGGGTGATCCGTCCTGATTTTCGAGGCACTTGATCCATCGCAATGAAATCTCATTGAGAAAGATTCGCATTTAGTGTTACGATGCAGGTTCTGGTACCCAAACTGGGCCTGCAACATGATCGTCTGTCTCTGCCACCGCGTGTCCGACCGCGACATCAAGGCCGCCGTCGGCCAGGGCACGTGCTGCTTCGAAGTCTTGCAGGACGATCTGCGCGTCGCGTCGTCGTGCGGCTGCTGCCACGACTGCGCTCGTGAGGTATTCGACCAGGCCTGCAGCGCTCGCGGCCAGGCCGTGGCGCCGCAGCCAGCGCTGGCCACCACCGCCTGATCGTCAGTACACCCCATGCGCGCGCCGTCACGCACCCTGCTGCAGGCCGCGCTGGGCCGCAGTGCCACCATTCACCGTATACAGGCGCCTGCGCATGCGCCCGACTGGGCGCTGCGCTTGGCCGAGCTGGGTTTCATCCCGGGCGAGCGCGTGATGATCACCGCACGCGGCCTGCCCGGTGGTGACCCACTGGCGGTGCGCGTGGGGGGGTCGACCTTCGCGCTGCGCCGCGCCGAAGCCGAGTGCGTGCACCTGGTCCTCGATACGACCCAGTCATGACCGAGGCCGTGATCCACGTCCACCGCGGTGGCCCGCTGGTGGCGTTGGTGGGCAACCCCAACTGCGGCAAGACGGCGCTGTTCAACCTGCTGACCGGCAGCCGCCAGAAGGTGGCCAACTACGCCGGTGTGACGGTCGAGCGCAAGGAAGGCCGATTGCTCACGGCCGCCGGTAAGGCCCTGCGCGTGCTGGACTTGCCCGGCGCCTACAGCCTGAACCCGCGCTCGCCCGACGAGAAGGTCACCGCCGATGTGCTGTTCGGCCAGGCGCGCGGCGAGAAGCGCCCCGATCTGGCCGTGTGCGTGGTCGACGCCACCAATTTGCGCCGCCACCTGCGCCTGGTGCTGGCCGTGCGCCGCCTGGGCCTGCCCTGTGTGGTGGCACTGAACATGAGCGACCGCGCACGGCGCCGCGGCCTGCCGGTCGATGCCGACGCCCTGTCACGCGAGCTGGGTGTGCCGGTGGTGGAAACGGTGGGCGTGAAGAGCGGCGGCGCCGACGCGTTGCGGCAGTTGCTCGACGACCCTGCCGCGTGGCGCACGCTGGCGGCGGCGCCGGCAGCCAGGCTGGGCGCCGAGCACGAAGGCGATCATCAGGTCGTCAGCCACATCCTGCGCAACCTGGGCCTGGACGAGCTGGTGCCGCACACGCCCAGTGACCGGCTCGACCGTGTGCTGCTGCACCCACTCGTCGGGCCGCTGCTGCTGGCGGTGGTGCTGTTCCTGGTCTTCCAGGCGGTGTTCAGCTGGGCCGAGGCCCCGAAGGCATTGATCGAGGCCGGTACCGGCGCGCTGAGCCAGGCCATCACCGCCATGCTGCCCGCGGGCCCGCTGCGCAGCTTGGTGATCGACGGCGTCATTGCCGGCGTGGGCGGGGTGCTGGTCTTTCTGCCGCAGATCCTGATCCTGTTCTTCTTCATCCTGGTGCTGGAAGAGTCGGGCTACCTGCCGCGCGCGGCCTTCCTGCTCGACCGCCTGATGGGCAGCGTGGGGTTGTCGGGACGATCCTTCATCCCGCTGCTGTCGAGCTTTGCCTGTGCCATCCCGGGCATCATGGCAGCGCGCACCATCGCCAACCCGCGCGACCGTCTGGTCACGATCCTGATCGCGCCGCTGATGACCTGCTCGGCACGGCTGCCGGTGTACGCACTGCTGATCGCCGCCTTCATCCCCGATCGCAGCGTGGGGGGTCTGTTCCAGCTGCAGGGCCTGGTGCTGTTCGGGCTCTACCTGGCCGGCATCGGCGGCGCACTGGCGGTGGCCTGGCTGTTGAAGCGGCTGACGCCGGAAGGCCGACAGGTGCGCAACCTGATGATGGAGCTGCCCGACTACCACTGGCCCACCGTGCGCAACGTGGCGCTCGGGTTGTGGCAGCGTGCGCTGATCTTTTGCAGGCGCGTGGGCACGATGATCCTGGCGCTGACGGTGCTGCTGTGGTTCCTGGCCTCGTTCCCGTCGCCGCCTGACGGTGCCACCGGTGCCGCCATCCAGTACAGCGTGGCGGGCTGGATCGGCCGCGGCCTGGAGCCGCTGCTGGCACCGCTGGGCTTCAACTGGCAGATCGCGATCGCGCTGGTGCCGGGCATGGCCGCGCGCGAGGTGGTGGTCAGCGCGCTGGGTACCGTGTACGCGCTGTCGGGCGGGACCGAAGGCGCGGCGCAGGCGCTGCAGCCGCTGATCGCACAGCAATGGAGCCTGGCCACCGGCCTGTCGCTGCTGGCCTGGTTTGTCTTTGCGCCGCAATGCCTGGCGACGCTGGCCACCGTCAAGCGTGAGACCGGGGGCTGGCGCATCCCGGCATTGATGCTGAGCTACCTGTTCGTGCTGGCCTGGTTGGCCTCGTTCATCACCTACCGCGTGGCCACCGCGCTGGGCGGCTGATTGCGCCCCAGGCTGATCAGCCACAGCCCGGCGGCGGTGATGGCGCCGTTGATCAGCAGCAGCTCCAGCCCGATGCGGTAGTCACCGAACAGTCGCGCCTGCTCGGCGTCGAGCAAGGCGCACAGCAGCGGTGCGGCCACCGCCACCAGTGGCACCCAGGCGTCGCGCGGCCGCCGCTGGCTGAACAGCCCGAACGCGAACAGGCCCAGCAGCGGGCCATAGGTGTAGGCCGCCAGCTTCAGGATCAGCATCACCATGCTGGGGTCGTCCAGCCAGCGGAACCCCAGCACCAGCAGCAGGAACAGTGCGGCGAAGGCCAGGTGCACGCGCTTGCGCAGCCGCATGCGGCGCGTCTCGCTCCAGCCCTGGCGCTGCTGCAGGCCCAGCAGGTCGATGCAGGTCGATGCGGTCAGCGCCGTCAGTGCGCCATCGGCGCTGGGGAACAGCGCCGAGATCAGCGCGATGATGAACAGGATCTGCACCCAGGGCGGCAGATGGCCCAGCACCACCGTCGGAAACAGGCGGTCGCCGCCGGCGGTCAGGCCCACGCTGGGCGCGAACTGCACCAGCAGCCCGCCCAGAAACAGGAACAGCGCCACCACCGCCAGCAGCACCAGCGACATCACGACCATGTTCTTCTGCGCGCCGCGCAGTGTGGCGACCGAGATGTTCTTCTGCATCATCTCCTGGTCCAGCCCGGTCATCGCCACCGCGATGAACACGCCGGCCAGCACCTGCTTGAGCCAGAAGTCGCGGCTCATCGGGTCGCTGCCGAACACCGTGGCCAGGCCCAGTTGCTGCATGCGGCCCAGCGCTTCAACCGGCGTCTGGTTCAACTGCCAGAGCAGAAAGCCCACGCACACCAGCAGGCCGCCCAGCATGCCCGCGGTCTGCAGCGTGTCGGTCCAGACGATGGTCTTGACGCCGCCTTCATAGGTGTAGAGCACGATCATCAGGATGACCACCGCCGCGCTCAACCAGAACGGCACTCCCAGGCGGTCGAGCACCATGTCCTGCAGCACGCGCACCACCAGGTACAGCCTTGCGGTGGCGCCCAGCGTTCGCGAGACGATGAAAAAACCGGCCCCGGTGCGGTGCGAGTGGCTGCCGAAACGCGTGTCCAGGTAGCGGTAGATTGAAGTCACACCCAGGCGGTAGTACAGCGGCAGCAGCACAAAGGCGACGATGGCGTAACCCAGCACATGGCCGAGCACGATCTGCAGGTAGCCGAAGCCGCTGCTGGCCACGGTGCCGGGCACGCTGATGAAGGTCACGCCCGACAGCGAAGTGCCGACCATGCCGAAGGCCACCAGGCCCCAGTGGCTGCGCCGGTTGCCGATGAAGAAGCTGGCGTTGTCGGCCCGGCGCGACGTGTGCCAGGCGACGATCAGCAACAGCAGAAAGTAGCCGAGCACGAAGCTCAGCAGGGCCAGGGGTGACATGGGTTCGGCCGATTCTGGCACCGGCTACGATGCTCGGATGACGACCAAGGTGCTGTTCGGCTTTCATGCCGTGACCGTGCGGCTGAAGACGGCGGCGCCGTCGATCACCGAGATCCACGTCGACAGCACGCGGCGCGACGCGCGCATGCGCCAGTTCGTCGACCGCGCGCGCGACGCTGGCGTGCGCCTGCTCGACAGCGACGACGAACGCCTGACCCGGCTGGCCGGCAGTCCGCGGCATCAGGGGGTGGTGGCGCGGGTCAGCGCGCTCAAGCTGCCGCATTCTGTCGATTCGGTGCTCGAGGCGGTGCAGGTCGAAGGCCGCGGCCCGGCGCTGTTGCTGGTGCTCGACGGGGTGACCGACCCGCACAACCTGGGTGCCTGCCTGCGCGTGGCCGACGGCGCCGGCGCGCACGCGGTGGTCGCCCCCAAGGACCATGCGGCGGGCCTGAACGCCACCGTGGCCAAGGTGGCCAGCGGTGCCGCTGAGACCATGCCTTATCTGATGGTGACCAACCTGGCGCGCTCGCTGGGCGACATGAAGGACCACGGGCTGCGCATCATCGGCACCAGCGATGACGCCGAGGCCACGCTGTACGAGGTTGACCTGAGCGGCCCGGTGGCGCTGGTGCTGGGTGCCGAAGGCGCCGGCCTGCGCCAGCTGACGCGCAAGACCTGTGACCAGCTGGTGCGCGTCCCGATGGCCGGTGCGGTGGAAAGCCTGAACGTGTCGGTGGCCGCGGGCGTCTGCCTGTACGAAGCGCTGCGCCAGCGCAGCCGCTGAAGAAGCGATCCGCCATACGTTCGACCGGCAGGGCCGGGCTGCGCCGCTCCAGCGCCGTGGTCCTCTTGCGTCTTACAAGCCGTCCAGCGCCGCGCGCAGCCCGTCCAGGTAGAGTTTGAAGTCCTGCAGGTCGTTATGCCCAGCTTCGGGCACCAGCAGCAAGCGCGCCTGCGGCGACAAAGCCGCCAGGCGCTGGCTGTGCGACGGCGGGATCAGGGTGTCGCGGCCGCCGTGCACCAGCAGCACGGGTGAATTCACCCGGGGCAGCAGCTGGTCGGTGGCCAGCGGGTAGCGCAGCAGCGCGGCGGGCACCCAGCGGTAGTGCTCGCGGGCCAGGGCACCGAAGCTGGTGTAGGGCGAGACCAGTACGGTCAGGTCGGGTTGCAGTTCTACTGCCAGCCCCGCCGCCAGCCCGCTGCCCAGCGAGCGGCCGTAGATCACGATGCGCCGGCCGGTGTATCTCGGCGCCACGGCGGCCCAGGCCGCGCGCACATCGGCTTCGAGCTGGGCCTGGCTCTCGACGCGGCCGCTGCTCTTGCCGTAGCCGCGGTAGTCGATCATGAAGAGGTCGAAGTTGGCGCGCCGGTAGTAGTCGGCGTTGACGAACCAGCTGGCCAGGTTGCCGGCGTTGCCGTGCAGGAAGAAGACCACGCCCTTGGGCGCGGGCAATTGCAGGTGCAGTGCCGACAGGCGGCCACCGGGCACGTCGATGAAGCGCTCGTGCACGTCGGGCCCGACGTCGAAGCGAAAATTCGGCGGCAGCGGCGTGCCCTGGAAGATCAGCCTTTCCTGGCCCCACCAGAGCAGCGCCAGCAGCGCCAGGTACAGCGCCAGCGGCAGCGCCAGCACAAGCAAGGCCAGCTTCATCGCACGCATGCGGCGCCGGGCATGGCGGTGGTCAATTCATCCAACCCAGCGCCCCCACCAAGGCGCCGACGGCCATCGGCCACACGGGGCTGCGCTGGGTGTACAGCATCACGTAGACGGCCAATGCCATCAGCGCCGGTGTGCCCAGCTGATGGCGCAAAGGCTCGGCCAGCACCCAGGCGGTGGCCAGCAGCAGCCCGATGGTCAGCGGCGCCATGCCGGCCCTGAAAGCGCGCACCACCAGCATGTGCTGGCGCCTCTCACCCCAGCGGCTGGCCAGCAGGGCCAGCGTGGTCGATGGCAGCAGGGTGCCGCTGAGCGTGGCGGCCACACCGGCCAGGCCGGCGACGTTCCAGCCGATCACGGCGACGAACAGCACGTTGGGCCCTGGCGCCGACTGCGCCAGCGCGACCGAGGTGGTGAACTGCCCGTCAGTGAGCCAGCCACGCTCGCCGACCACCCAGCGGTGCATCTCGGGCGCGGTGGTGATGGCGCCGCCGATGGCCAGCAGCGACAGCAGCATGAAGTGCAGCCACAGCGCCAGCAGGTCGGCCAGGCTCAGCAGATCAGGGCCCCACAGCAGGCCGTTCATCAGACTGTGCATCAGGCTGCGCGCAGGGTCAGCTTCCAGGCTGCCACTGCCATCGCCAGGGCACCCAGCCCCAGCACGATCCACACCAAGGGCAGGCGCCACCAGCCGATGGCCAAGGCCGTGGCGAGCATCAGCGCCACCGAGACCGGCCGCCCCATCGCGTTGGACCCGAGCGTGGGCAGCATCTTGATCGCAGTCGACAGGATCAGCCCGGCCGCCACCGCACCCATGCCGCGCAGAGCCCCGGAAACGGCCGGATGTTGTGCATAACGACCATACAGGGCGGCAAATACCAGAACGATCAGCAAGGGCGCCGCCAGCAGCCCAGCCAGCGCCGCCAGCGCGCCGCGCAGGCCGAAGAAGCGGTCGCCGATCATCAGCGCCATGTTGACGATATTGGGCCCCGGCAGCACCTGACCCAGTGACAGGGTCTCGACGAACTGCGCCTGCGTCAGCCAGCGCCGGCGTTCCACCAGCTCACGCTGAGCGACCGGCAGCACGCCGCCGAACCCCTGCAGCGCCAGCGCATGGAAGGCGCGGAACAGCTCACCCGCAGAAGCGGGAACGCGCAGGTCGGCGCCGTCGAACGGTGGTGGCGCCGCGGCCGCGCCTGCCGCCGGCGCAGGCGCCTCCGGGGGGGTCACCGCAGCACCCGCAAGGCGTCGGGATTCACGATGTGGGTGGGGTTCTGGTTGATGAAGTTGACGACGTTGTCGAACGCAGCGCCGAAGAAGCGCTCGTAGCTGTCTTGCTCGACATAGCCGATGTGCGGCGTGCACACGGCGTTCTCCAGTCTCAGCAGCGGGTGGCCTTGCAGAATGGGTTCGCTTTCGAAGACGTCGACCGCGGCCATGCCCGGGCGGCCGCGGTTGAGCGCCGACACCAGCGCGTTCTCGGCCACCAGTTCGGCGCGCGAGGTGTTGACGAACAGCGCCTGCGGCTGCATCAGTGACAGCTCGTCGAGCGTGACGATGCCGCGTGTGCTGTCGTTCAGCCGCAGATGCAGGCTCAGCACGTCGCTGCTCTCGAAGAATTGCGCGCTGCTCGTGCTGACCTGGTAGCCGTCGGCGCTGGCGCGTGCACGAGAAGCCTCGCTGCCCCACACCTGCACCTGCATGCCGAAGGCGCGGCCATAGCCGGCAACGATCTGGCCGATGCGGCCGTAGCCCCAGATGCCCAGTGTGCGTCCCTTGAGCACCACGCCGATGCCGAAGTTGGGGGGCATCGACGCCGACTTCAGACCCGACTGCTGCCACGCGCCATGTTTGAGCATGCCGATGTACTGCGGCAGCCGCCGCATGGCCGCCATGATCAGCGCCCAGGTCAGCTCGGCGGGTGCGGTGGGCGACCCTACGCCCTCGGCCACGGCGATGCCCAGCCGGGTGCAGGCCTCGACGTCGACATGCGGGCCGATCTTGCCGGTCTGCGAGATCAGCTTCAGCTTGGGCAGCTTCTCCAGCAAGGCGCGCGGGAACTGTGTGCGCTCGCGCACCAGCACCAGCACGTCAGCGTCGCGCAGCCGCACCGACAACTGGCCGTTGCCCTTGACGGTGTTGGTGAAGACCTTGGCGTTGTAGGGTTCGAGGCGGGCGGCGCAGCGCAACTTGCGCACGGCGTCCTGATAGTCGTCGAGGATGATGATGTTCATGGCAGCAGGCCCTGATTCTGCCGCGCTCAGCGCGCTTCGTGACTCGGCGCTAGCATTCGCGCCCAGTCGATTCACAGATGGAGACCTCCATGAGCATTTCGATGCATTCGTCCAGCGTGCCTGTGCTGCTGCGCAACCTGAACAACGTGCTGGCCTGGCTGGACAAGGCGCAGGCCCATGCCGAGGCGCGCAAGTTCGACCCCGTCAACTACCTGGGCTTGCGGCTGGCACCCGACATGCTGCCTTTTGCCAAGCAGATCCAGATCCTCAGCGACACCGCCAAGGGCTGTGCGGCGCGGCTGGCCGGCGTGGACATCCCGAAGTGGGAAGACACCGAGGTCAACCTGGATGACCTGCGCACGCGCATCCGCAAGACCATCGACTACCTGCAATCGGTGCCGGCCGCCCAGATCGACGGCAGCGAAGGCCGCGAGATCGTCATCACCTTGCGCAGCGGCGACGTGAAGTTCGATGGCCAGCGCTATCTGGAGCACTGGGCGCTGCCGAACTTCTATTTCCACCTGATGACGGCCTACGCGCTGCTGCGCCAGGCCGGCGTGGACCTGGGCAAGCAGGACTATCTGAAGGGCTGATCAGGCCACCGCCGCTGGCAAGGCGGCCGGCGTCTCCCCGTCGACATGGCGCTGCATCATGCGCAGCACCAGCGCCTCGAAGTCGCGCGTGAAGCGTCGGCTGTCGAACAGCGGCGAGTGATCGCGCGCCGCCACCAGCATGGCGCGCATGCGGGCCAGGCGATCGGGGTCGTGCGCCAGTTCGACCACGGTGCGCGCGTAGTGTTCGATGTCGCTGCAGGCCAGCTCGGGCAGCCCGACCGCATGTACCAGGCTCGACGCCACGCGTGACGCAAAGGTCTGGCCGGTGAAGGTGACCACCGGCACACCGGCCCACAGCGCGTCGCTGGCGGTGGTGTGCGCGTTGCAGGGCCAGGTGTCCAGGAACAGGTCGGCCAGCTGCATGCGCGCCATGTGGTCCGCCGGCATTTTGCGCGGTGCCCACACGATGCGGCCGGGCTCGATGCCGCGCGCGGTGGCTTCACGCTCCAGGTTCGCGCGCGACTGCGCGTTCCATTCCAGCAGCCACAGCACCGCCTGCGGCAGCGCGTCGAGCAGCACGCACCAGACGTCGAACACCTGGGCGGAGATCTTGTACGGCTGGTTGAAGCCGGCCAGCACCAGCCGGTTCTCGGGCAGGCCGGCCTCGGCCCGTGTCGGTGCGGGTGGCAGCGCCCGCTGTCGATCGTTGGGTTGGTAGCACACCGGCATCTGCGCCAGGTGTTCGCTGTAGTGGTGTGCGTGGTCGAGTGGCGTGACGACCGGATCGCCGATGAAGTAGTCGATGTAGTCGGCTCCGGTCGACCCCGGAAATCCGAGGAAGGTGGCCGTCACCGCTGCCGGGCGCCAGCCGAACACGCCGATGCGGTGGCCCCGTGTGTAGCCCTTGAGGTCGACCAGCAGGTCGCAGGCATCGGCGTGGATGCGGGTGGCAATGTCGCCGTCGCTGGCGCCGCGCAGATCGACGAAGTGTTCGCAGGCCTTCTCGATGCGCTTGCGCATCGCGCTGCCGTCGGCCTTGCCGTGCGAGTACAGCGTGACCTCGAAGCGATCGCGATCGTGCTGCTCCAGCATTTCGGCCATCAGGATGCAGGTGGCATGCTGGTGGAAGTCGGCCGACAGGTAGCCCAGACGCAGCCGCCGTGCGCCGCCGGGCCGCCAGTCGCTGCGCCGCAGGGCGAACGGTCGGGCCTGTGCTTGGAGATGACGCGCCAGGCTGCGTGCCGCCTTCAGCTGGTCGGCCGGGTCTTCGAGCAAGGTGACATGCGCGAAAGGCGCGGTGGAGACCGTGGCGTCCTCAGGTAGGGCGTCCAATGCGACTTGCAGCTGACGCAGGCCTTCTTCGGCGCCGACCCAGTTGCAGGCCTCGCGTTCGAAGTACGAGAGCAGGGCACGCACCCCGAGTTCGTGCACGCCCACGCCCATTGACAGCGCGGTCTGGAAGCACTGCGCGGCCTCGGCCTTCATCGACAGCTCGTTCAGGCACAGACCCAGCTGATAGTGCGTGTTGGCATCGGTGATGCGCAGGGACAGCGCCTGCATGTACGCGTCGACCGCCTCGCGGGGCTGTCCACCGAGCTGCAGCGCGCGCGCCAGCGTGAAGTGATAGTCGTGGCCGCGTTCGGCATCGGCAGCCAGGCTCTGCAGGCAGCGCGCTGCGTCGCGAAAGCGTTTGGCTTCCATCAGGCAATGCGCTGTGAGTGCGCAGGCCACCGCATGGCTGCGATCAAGATTGAAAGCGCGTGCCGCTTCCTGCGCTGCCTCGTCATATCGGGCCTGGGCCATCAGCGCGCGGGCCAGGTTGAGCGCGTAGACCACGTCGGCGGGCGCCTGACGCGTCGCGCTCTCGAAGCAGCGCACCGCGTCGGCCCAGGCGGCGCGTTTGGCATGCGCCTGGCCGGCCTGCCAGGCGGCCCGTGCACGTGCGCTCACCACCTTGCTGGTGGCTGCGAATGTGCTGGATTTGGCGTCCTGTCGAGCATGTTGCATGGCGGTCATGGCGATGGTTTGAGGAGAGCTGCCCCGGCGCCGTGCGCGGGATTTCGCACCTGGCCACGGCCTCGCACGAGTCTAGGCAGGTGGCGCTCAAGGCATGCCATGAACTGGCCGATAAGAGCCAGCCTGTTCGTCGCGCACGTGCTTTCGAGCCGGACAAGCGGTGAAAAAGAGGGCCCTTAAGTTTGCATTTCGGCGCGTCGATAACGGTTTCAACGGGGCACGGAAACGGGTCTCGCGGTCCGGTTGGCAATCCGAAGGACGGCGCAGCGAAGCTGCACGGCACAAGGGGCGCTGAAGTCGGGCGCTGCATCCCGAGCGTGGCAACACGAGCGGGGGCAGACAAAGGTGCGGTGGGCCTCAAACCCGCCCACCGCATTGGAGTCACGCCGGCGTCTGGCCGGGATTGTTTGAACTTAGGAGTGCATCATGCCTGCCACCATCAATACGAACATTGCATCGCTGAATGCGCAGCGCAACGCCAGCGCTTCGCAACTGTCCCTCACCACGTCGATGCAGCGCCTGTCTTCCGGCCTGCGCATCAACTCTGCCAAGGACGACGCCGCCGGCCTGGCCATCGCCGAACGCATGACCGCTCAAGTGCGCGGCATGAACGTGGCGGTGCGCAATGCCAACGACGGCATCTCGATGGCTCAGACCGCAGAAGGCTCGCTGTCCAAGGTCAGCGACGCGCTGCAGCGCATGCGTGAGCTGGCCGTGCAGTCGCGCAACGGCACCAACAGCGACAACGACAAGAATTCGCTGAACAAGGAGTTCGCCGAGCTGCAGAAGGAAATCAGCCGCGTGCTCGGCGGCACCGCCTTCAACGGCAAGAAGATCCTGGGGGCACAAGGTACGACCTTCAGCTTCCAGGTCGGTGCCAACACCGGAGCCGACGACACGATCAGTGTCAAGTTCGAGAACATGGTCAGCAACGTGCAAGTGTCGGCGGTGACGGTGAGCACGGCCTCCATTGCCTGCACCGCCGACGCCAGCGCCATCGCGTCGGTGATCGGCAACATCGACGCTGCCATCGACACCATCAACGACAAGCGCGCCACCTTCGGCGCCACGCAGTCTCGCTTCGAGGCGGTGATCGCCAACCTGCAGATCTCGGTCGAGAACCAGTCGGCAGCGCGAAGCCGCATCACCGACACCGACTTTGCGGTGGAAACGGCCAACCTGAGTCGAGCGCAGATCTTGCAGCAGGCGGGCAACGCGATGATCGCGCAGGCCAACCAGCTGCCACAGCAGGTGCTGCGATTGCTGCAGTAATCCCACAGCCGCCCGGGCTCGTCCCGGCGCAGCCAAAGCCGCCCTCGCTCGCGCCAGGGCGGCTTTTTCATGGTGGCCCGGATCCTGCAGCGACAATGCGACCCCTTGAATCACCGGGCACTGCCCCCATCCTGCCCTCGTTGGCGGCATGGCCGCCGAAGCCCATCCTCCCGTCTACAGCCCTTTCAAGAGTGTTTCGCATGGACAAGCAAACCCTGTCGTTCCAGGCCGAAGTCAAGCAGATCCTGCACCTGGTCACGCATTCGCTGTACTCCAACAAGGAGATCTTCCTGCGCGAGCTGATTTCAAACGCGTCGGACGCCTGCGACAAGCTGCGCTTCGAGGCGCTGGACCGCGCCGAACTGTTCGAAGACGCACCGCAGCTCGAAGTGCGTGTGGCCTTCGACGTCGAGGCCAAGACCATCACGATCAGCGACAACGGCATTGGCATGAGTGCCGACGAGGCCGTGGCCCACCTGGGCACCATCGCCAAGAGCGGGACGCGTGACTTCATCGCCGCGCTCGAAGGCGACAAGAAGAAAGACGCCAACCTGATCGGCCAGTTCGGCGTCGGCTTCTATTCCGGCTTCATCGTCGCCGACCGCATCACCGTGGAGTCGCGCCGCGCCGGCTTGCCGGCCGACCAGGGTGTGCGCTGGAGCAGCGAAGGCACCGGCGAGTTCGAGGTGCAGACCATCGACAGGCCGGCGCGCGGTACCGACGTGATCCTGCACCTGCGCGACGGCGAGGAAGAGTTCCTGTCGGCCTGGAAGCTGAAGTCGATCACGTCCAAGTATTCCGACCACATCTCGCTGCCGATCCTGATGCGCAAGCAGAAGTGGGACGAAGAAAAGAAGGAGCAGGTCGACACCGACGAGTGGGAGACGGTGAACAAGGCCGCCGCGCTGTGGACACGCAGCAAGAGCGACATCACCGACGCCGAGTACCAGGATTTCTACAAGCAGCTCAGCTACGACAGCGAGGCACCGCTGGCCTACACGCACAACCGCGTCGAGGGCCGCAGCGAGTACACGCAGCTGCTGTTCGTGCCGGCCAAGGCACCGTTCGACCTGTGGAACCGCGACAAGCGCGGCGGCGTCAAGCTCTACGTGAAGCGCGTGTTCATCATGGATGACGCCGAGGCCTTGATGCCGGTCTACCTGCGCTTCGTCAAGGGCGTGATCGATTCGGCCGACCTGCCGCTGAACGTCAGCCGTGAGCTGCTGCAGGAAAGCCGGGACGTGAAGGCCATCCGCGAGGGCTGTACCAAGCGGGTGCTGGGCATGCTGGAAGACGTGGCCGAGAATCAGAAGGACAAGTACGCCGAGTTCTGGCGTCAGTTTGGCGCCGTGCTGAAAGAAGGCGTGGGCGAAGACTTCGCCAACCAGGAGCGTCTGGCCAAGCTGCTTCGATTTGCCTCGACGCACGCCGACGAAGGCGTCTCTTTCAGCGACTACCTGGGCCGCATGAAGGAAGGCCAGGAAGCGATCTACTACGTCACCGCCGACACGCTGGCCACGGCACGCAACAGCCCGCAGCTCGAGATCTTCCGCAAGAAGGGCCTGGAGGTGCTGCTGCTGACCGACCGAGTCGACGAGTGGATGCTCAGCCACCTGTACGAGTTCGAGGGCAAACCGCTGCAAAGCGTGGCCAAGGGCGGCGTCGACCTGAGCAAGCTGCAGGACGAGGACGAGAAGAAGGCCGCCGAAGCCACCGCCGAGGCCTTCAAGCCGGTGATCGAACGACTGAAGGCCGCGCTGAAGGACCGCGCCAAGGACGTGCGCGCCAGCACCCGGCTGGTCGATTCACCGGCCTGCATCGTGGTCGACGAAGGCGACATGAGCGCCCACCTGTCGCGCATGCTCAAGCAGGCCGGCCAGAGTGCGCCCAAATCGCTGCCCATCCTCGAGGTCAATCCGGGACACTCGCTGGTGCAGCGGCTCGAGTCGGATCAACGCTTCGACGATCTGGCCCACGTCATCTTCGATCAGGCGCTGCTGGCCGAGGGCGGGCAGCTGGAAGACCCCGCGGCCTACGTGCAGCGCGTCAACCGACTGCTGGTGGCGCCCGCCTGAGCGCGTTGTACGGTATCGGATGGCGGCCCGATTCACATCGGGCCGCTGGCGCTGGCAGACTGAGCTTCTAGAATGCTGGTACGCGACCTGCGTACAGGAATCCGCTTCGATGCACGACCAGCACAAGCCGCTGAACGTCCTGGTGGTGGACGACCACGACATCGTTCGCCTGGGCGTTCGGCAGGTGCTCGATCGGCTTTCGCAGCCTTGCAACATCCGTGAGGCGGCTTCGCTGCGCGAAGCGCTCGACCTGCTGCAGCAGGCCCCGGTCGACCTGATGATGCTCGACCTCGGGCTGGGTGACGACTTCGCGCTCGGCGCCCTGCCGCGGCTGCGTGCGGCGGCACCGGCAGCGCGCATCCTGGTCCTGACGTCGATGCCCGAGGATCTGTACGCCGAGCGCTGCCTGCGTGCCGGGGCCGACGGTTTTGTCGTCAAGTCGGCGTTGTCGGCGACCTTGCTCGATGCCGTGCAGACCGTTCTGGGCGGGCAGATCTGGGTCAGCGTGGACCAGCGTGAGGCCCTGCTTCGCCGTGCCACCGGGCGCGGCGGCGCGGTGGCCGACCGCCCCGAGCTGTCGGCGCGGGAACTCGACGTGCTGCGCCTGGTGGCAGCTGGTCGCAGCACGCGCGAAATCGCCGAGCATCTCAACCGCAGCGTCAAGACGGTGGAGACGCACAAACAGTCGCTCAAGCTCAAGCTCGATGCCGAAACGCCTGCGATGCTGGTGCGCAAGGCGATTGCTTTTCTGGGCGAGGGCGGATGATGTTGCCGGCCAGGCCGGCATTCGATCTGCTGGTGCTGGCGGCTGCGACCGCAGCGGCCTCGGTGGCATTGGCTGCCGGCCCGCAGCCCATGGCAGCCGACGAACCGACCTACGTTCACGTGCTGCAACCGGGCGACACGCTGATCGGTCTGGGCCGGCGCTACCTGGTCGAGCCTGGCAGCTGGCCCGAGCTGGCGCACCTGAACCAGGTGCGCCAGCCACGCCGCATGCCGATCGGCAGCAGCCTGCGCATCCCGCTGCGCCTGATGCGAACCGAGCCGGGTTTGGCGATCGTGACCTCGATCACCGGGTCAGTCCGTGGTACCGACGCGCCGCTGATCGTCGGCCAGACGCTGCCGCAAGGCAGTGAACTCAACACCGGCAGCGACAGCCATGCCACCGTGCGCCTGGTCGACGGCACGCTGCTGCGCCTGCGCTCGAGCGGCCGAGTGCGCATCGACGAGGCGCGCCGCGTGACCGGCACCGACGCGGTGCGTTCGGGTGTGCAACTCGACCGCGGCCGGGTCGAGATCGACGCACAGCCTGCGCGCGGTGGGCAACCGGGCTTTCGCATCACCACGCCGCAGGGGGTGCTCGGTGTTCGAGGCACGCAGTTTCGCGTCGAGGCCGATGGCGCGCTGACCCGTGGCGAGGTGCTCGAAGGCACGGTGGCGGTCAGCGGCACGGGTGCCGCCGGCAACAAGCAGCGGGTGGCCGCGGGTTTCGGCACGGTGGTCGATGCGGCCGGCCGCGTGGCCCAGCCCGTAGCGCTGCTGCCTGCGCCCGACACCTCGCAACTGCCGGTGCTGTACGAGCGGCCTCTGGTGCGGCTGCGGCTGCCTGCGCAACCCGGCGCGGTGGCCTACCGTGTCCTGGTGGCGCGCGACGAGACTTTCGATGCGGTACTCGCCGACGTTCGCTCGGCGACGCCCGAGCTGCGCATTGCCGGCCTGCCCGACGGGCGCTACCCGATGCGGCTGCGCGCCACCGATGCACAGGGGCTGGAGGGGCGCGACGCGCGCGCGCTGCTGCAGCTCAAGGCACAGCCCGAGCCGCCATTGCCACGCACGCCGACGCCGCGTGCCGTGATCAGCGGCACGCGTGTCGACTTTGCCTGGACCGCGAGCAGCGAGGCGCAGCGCTACCGTCTGCAGCTGGCCCGGACGATATCCGGTGGTGCCGAATTCGCCGTGCTGGATCGTGATCTCAAGGACCTGCAGGCGGTGGCGCAGTCGCTCGACCCGCTGCCGCCTGGTGCCTATGTCTGGCGCCTGGCCAGCGTGCGCGCCGACGGGGACCAGGGGCCGTTCGGCGACGCGCAGAGCTTCGAACTGAGAGCCCCGCCACCGCAGCCGGCGCCCCCTTCGCCGCCGACCGTGGGCGATGGCTCGGTGCACCTGAGTTGGCAGGGATTGCCTGGACAGACCTTCGAGCTGCAGGTGGCGCGCGACGCGCTCTTCACGCAGATCGTCACGGCACTGACCCTGGATCGCAACCAAATCGAGTTGCCGCTCACGGGCGCCGGCCGATTCCACGTGCGCTTGCGGGCGCGTGACGCCGATGGTTTTGTCGGGCCCTGGTCGGCGTCGCAGTCGTTCGACGTGATCCCTTGTGTGCGTGACGCCCGCGACGCCTGCGTGCGGGCGGGCAACGGGACCTTGCAGTTGCAGTGAGGGCCACGGAGCCGGCCGCCTGGCGGCGCGACGATGCCGCGGTGGCACTGGTGCTGGCCCTGCTGGCCGTGACGCTGGCCGCCGGCGACTGGTTGTGGCGCGTCGACCGCCTGATCTACGATGCAGGGCTGGCGCAGTGGTCGCGTCCGGCGCCGCAGGATGTCGTGATCGTGGCGATCGACGATGCCAGCATCGCGGCGATCGGTCGCTGGCCCTGGACGCGCAGCGTGCACGCCACGCTGATGGACAAGCTGGCGCAGGCCAGGCCGCGCGCCGTGCTGCTCGACCTGGTGCTCAGTGAGCCCGACCCCGACCCGCGCCAGGACCAGCTTCTCGCTACGGCGCTGCGCCGGGCGGCGCCTGTGGTGATGCCCGTGCTGTGGCAGGCCCTGCCGGGCGAACCGCTGCGCGTTCTGGAGCCGGTGCCGCTGCTGCGTGCCGAGGTGCAACTGGGGGCGGCCGAATCGGCGGTCGACGCCGACGGCGTGCTGCGCCATGCGTTCGTCACTGCGGGGCCGACCGGGCGGCCGTACCCGAGCCTGGCGCTGGCGCTGCTGCGGGCCGGAGGGCAGAAGGTGCATGCCGATACCGCGCTGCAGCACCTGCCTGAGCCATCGGTGACGGCATCAGGCTGGCGCCGGCAGGATCGTTTCCTCATCCGTTACACCGGGCCGCCGGGACACGTTCGTCATGTGTCGTACGTCGACGTGTTGCGCGGTGCGGTGCCGGCCGACGCACTGACCGGCCGGTACGTGCTGGTCGGCATGACGGCGCAGGGCATGGGTGACACGCTGGCCACCCCGGTCAATGCCGACCAGCGTGCCATGCCCGGCGTGGAGGTGCTGGCCCATCAGCTGGACACTTTGCGAAGCGGGCGCGCCGTTCATGCCCTGTCGCCAGCGCTGGTTGCCAGCATCTCGGCGCTGGCGGTCGTGTTGCTGGTCGCCGCCTTCCGGATCGCCGGCACGCGGCTGGCACTGCTGCTGGCCGTGGCGGCGCAGCCGCTGGCCCTGGGGCTGGCGCTGCTGCTCCTGCGCGCCGGCACCTGGGGCAGTCCGGCCTCGCTCATGCTGGTCGCGGCGTTGGCCTATCCCTTGTGGAGCTGGCGACGGCTGGAGCGGGGTGTCGACCTGCTCGACCGCGAGATCGCCCTGCTCGCAGCCGAGCCAGGCCTGCTGGCCCCGCGCCTGGCGGATGAAGCGCCGCGTGTTCGTGATCGATTGGGGGCGCGCCTGGTGGCCTTGCACGCGGCGGCCGACACCGTGCGCTCGGTGCGTCGCTTCCTGGCCGACGCGCTGGCCGGCCTGCCGACCGCGATGCTGGTCGACGATGGCACGGGCCGGGTGCTGCTGGCCAACCCACTGGCGGCAGCGCTGTTCGAGGTCGAGTCTCCGACCGAGTTGCAAGGCCTGGACCTGTCGCGCCTGCTGGCGGAGTTTGCATGTCAGCCCGCGGTCGACTGGCCGTCTGCGCTGGCTGAAGTTCGCCAGTCGGGGCAAGGCCTGGCCGTGCAGGCGAGTCTGGCCGGGCAGGGTGACCACCTGATCCACGCCCATGGTGTGCCCATGCACGGTGGCTCGCGCCTGATCGTTGCCGTGACCGATGTGGCGCCGATCAAGCGCGCCGAGCGCGCGCGCGAGGAACTGCTGGCCTTCGTCTCGCACGATCTGCGGGCGCCGGCCACGTCGATCGCGCTGCTGGCCGAATTGCAGCTGGCCGGTCGCGGCACGATGGCAGCCGATGCCCTGTTGCGCGAAGTGCAGCGCCTGGCGCAGCGCACGCTGGCGCTGGCCGACGACTTCGTGCGCGTGGCACAGGCCGTACAGCGGCCGCTGCAGCGCGTGCCGGTGGACCTGGCCGGTTTGCTGGCTGAGGCCGCTGCCGACTTCGAGCCCCAGTCCGCTGCTGCCGGCGTCAGCCTGCAGGTCGATCCTGCCGTGCCGTGGTCAGCGCCCGACATGGACCGGGCACTGGTGCTGCGGGCCCTGGGCAACCTGCTGTCCAATGCCATCAAGTTCAGCCCCGCAGGGGCCGTGGTTCGAGTCGGCGCCCGCATGGCGCCGGGCGAAACCGCCTCGGTGCTGTGGGTCAGCGACAGCGGGCCCGGCCTTAGCGAGCAGGCGATGCAGAGCCTGATGCAAGCCGGCGACGGTCTGGTGCCGGTCGGTGCCCAGGGTGTGGGTTTCGGGCTGCTGTTTGTGCAGCGGGTCGCGCAGCGCCATGGTGGCCGTCTGCTCGTGCGCGCCAACCCGCCCACGGGCAGCGTCTTCGAGCTGGTCGTTGCGGCGGAATCAGGAAAAGCCTGAGCCGCTGGCAGGCCTTGCCCCGAGGCCGGATTCAGCCCCTGCTGGATGGGCGAACGGCCGACGACGGCCTATGGTCAAGACCCGCACCGAGTCTGGTCATCGACCGCCATGAACGCCCATCCCATCCGCCGTGTCCTGCGAGCCCTGCTGCCCGGCCGCCCGGTCGAGGCGAAGGCGCTTGTCGTGCAGCACCTGGGCTTCGAACCTGCGGACCTGGACACGCTGCCGGCCGTGCTTGACGAGGTCGGTCGTGAGCTGGGGGTGTCTTTGCGCCTCGACGGCATCAGCGGCGACCTGGTGCTGGCCGAGCAGGCCTTCATCGCCCGCGTGGCGCCGCAAGTGTTGAATGCCTTTCTCGACGAGCGCCCGTTGATGACCATGCCCAGCGCCGTTGGCAGTGACCGGAATGCACGGCGTCGGGCACGGCAACTGCATGCCGAATTGACGCAGCAGTTTCGTGCGCTGTCGCTGGCGGCGCCGACCGAGACCGCTGCACCGGCCGACCGTGGTGCAGCCCCTGCGCCGACGTCTTCGGGCTACGACTCGCAATTCGACACGCGCCAGCACGCCGAGCGCCTGGCCGAGGCCGATCTCGACCGTGACCGTGCCGAGTTGCTCAAGCGCTTGCGGCGCGGTCTCGTCGATCCGGCGCAACCGCTGCTCGAAACCGCTTATGGGCCGAAGGCGACGCTGGTGCTCGACTTCGCCAGCGGCGTGGCCTATGTCGACGAACTGGCCGACCAGCGACTGCGCGTCACGCGCGAGCTGCCCTATCTGGCGCGCGGGTCTTCGCCCGAGACCGGCTGCAAGCAACGTGAGCTCGACCTGGTGGCCTGGGACATTGCCGCGGCGGCCGGTGGCTTTCGACTGCTGAATTCACCGGTCAACTGGTGGCATACCCCGCTGGCAGCGGCGCCGGGTCTGGACGTGTCGCGTTTCAGCGCACTGCCCCGGCACCTGGACTTGGCGCGGGTGTTGTCGGCGCATCCGGTCTCGCCGGCCGAATTGCGACGTCGTTGCCGAGTCAGCCTGAGCGACTTGCGCAGCTTCCTGCAGGCGGCCTTGTTCCTGGGCCTGGTGCAGTGGATGCCGGTGCCGCGGACCTGAGGCGTTCAGCCCGCGGACATCGCCTCCACCTGTTCACGCATCTGCGTGGTCTGCTCAGACCAGTAGGCGGCAGTGCCAAAGTACGGGAAGGCGCTGGGAAAGGCCGGATCGGCCCAGCGCTCGGCCAGCCAGGCCGCATGACGCAACATGCGCAGCGTGCGCAGCGGCTCGATCAGGCGTCGCTCGGCGGGGTCGAAGTCGGACCATTCTTCGTACCCCTCGAGCAGCAGGTTCAGTTGTGCCGACAGGCTGTCGGCATCACCCGAGACCAGCATCCACAGGTCCTGCACGGCAGGGCCCATGCAGGCGTCGTCGAGGTCGACCACATGCGGCCCTTCGGCCCGCCACAGCACGTTGCCGAGGTGGCAGTCACCGTGCAGGCGCAAGCTTGCCAACTGGCCATGGTGCTCGAAGGCGGCGGCGATGCCATCGATGGCCCGTTGCGCCCACGCAAGCCAGGCCGGTTCTTCCGCGTCCGTGACCACACCCAGGTCCTGCAGGCGTTGCAGGGCCGCCTGCGCGTCGTGCCCGGGATTCATGTGATGGCGATGGGCGAAGGCGCGAATGCGACCGACGGCGTGCAGTCGGCCGATGAAGCGGCCGATACGGCGCAAGGTGTCGGCCTGGTCGAGTTCGGGCTCGCGCCCCGCACAGCGGGGTGATACCGAAAAGCGGTGCACATCGCCTGCACAGTGCCAGCGCACCAGGGTCGGCGGGTCGCCGAGCAAGGTCACATCGGCGGCGGCGCTGCCGTGCAGCACGATCGGCGCGACCACCGGCACTTCGGCCGCCGCCAGTTCGAGCGCGAAGGCATGTTCTTCGAGGATCTGCACGTCGCTCCAGCGTCCAGGCCGGTAGAACTTGGTGACCACGGCCGAGCCGTCTTCCAGAAACACCTGGTGAACCCGGTTCTCATAGGAATTGAGCTGCAGCAGCCGGCCATCGGGCCGCAGTCCCACGGCGTCCAAGGCGTCGAGCACGCGCGCCGGGGTCAGTTCCAGGTAGCCTGGCAACGGCGCCTTCATCGAAGGCAGACCCGCACAGCAGTGGCGTGCGGATCGGTCAATGTCGAACCGGCGGCTCGAAGGGGCGCGGTGTCGAATCGCCGGGGGGGTCGATATCGCGCACCGACAGACCGCTGCGCAGCGCGCCGAACTCGCTGCTGCCGACGTCGCTGCGCGTGTCGCTGCCGAAGAAGGAATCGTGGAAGAAGCCCGAGTCCTGCCACAGCGCATGGCGCTGGCGCCGCCGGCTGGCGAACTCGCCCCCCAGTGAATCGCGGGGCTGTCCCATGGTGGGTGCAGCCTGCGGCCCGCGCGTCTGGTTGCTGCCCTGGGGTACCAGCAATTGCAGCTCGGGGATCGACGGCAGGTGGTCCACCGGGCAGCGCAGATAGCGCACACGACAAGCACCCAGCACGGCCTGCTTGATCTGCACGGTTCGGCGCGACGTGCTGCGGTCGGCGTCGAGGTCGATCGCCGCCAGCACGCGACCATTGGCACTGCAGATCGCGAAAGTGACGTGGATCGATCCCAGCAATTGATACCAGTAGCGCGTTTCCTGCGGATCGTTGGGCTGGCAAAAGCGCACCAGCGGCAGCTTGGACAATACGATGTGGTGCGGCAGGGCCTCGCGCAACTGGCGGTAGACACGTCGCTCGTCGGTGTTGAAAACCGGCCGTGCGGTGAGTGTCCACTCGGCTGGCAGTGGGTGTGGCTGGGGTTTGCGGCCGCGCTGCCACCACAAGGCCGACGCCGCAATCAGCAAGATCGCGGACAGCGTCGCCAGCAGCCAGGGCAGCACGTCCAACATGGGGCAAGGGGCCGACCGGTGGCAAGCACTGCGGCGAGTCGCGACTAAGGTGTCGAGAATGTTACAGCGCGCCCGCCGATCCGAAACCCCGCGACTCGGTGCAAAAGGCGTTCGCACCACCCTTGGATCGAGGGGGGGCTCGCGCGCCGGCGTGAACTACTTCTGCACGTTGTTGCCGTCGCCAGGCTGCGGGTCGCACAAGGCTCTGAACAGGCGCTGGAACTGCGCCGCCTGTTTCTTGAGCCCATAGTCGAACTCCGCCGCCTGGGTCTCCACCATCTGCGTCAGCTGCGAGCTCAGGTCGAGTGCGGGCAGGCGCAGCGTGGCGGTGGCGTCAGGGCCGGCGCGATCGACCGTGGCACCGGCTTGGCGTGCAATGTGCAGCATCGCCGCGTTCTCGGACAGGGCGTGCACCATCAGCGTGTCGATGCCGCGGTTGCGGGCATGCAGGCAGGCGATTTCGAACAGCCGCGATGCCAGGCCTCGGCCGCGGCCTTGAGGCAGCACGGACACGCCGAACTCGGCCGCCCTTGTGGTGCCGTCGTTGCCGAGCAGAGCCAGGTGGGCCATCGCCACCAGTTCGAGTCGGCGATTGAAGATGCCGAACAACTCGTCGCGGTCGAAGTCAAGTTGATCGACATAGCGGCCGATGTGGGCGTCGTTGGCAGCGTAGCCGAAGCGCAGGTAGCGGTCCGGCTCGTTGAGTGACAGCAGGTGTGCCAGCACGCGTGGGCGCTGGCGAGGCCCGAGCGAGCGGATCGGAAACCATCGGAACGCAGGGCTGGCCGGCCTGGCCTTCGGATCGCTGCCGGACTGCCCGGGGATCTGGATCGACATGTTGACCTCCGCGGTCGTGGAAATGAGAGCCATGGTAGCGGTTAGATCTAGGGTTTACCCTCAAACCACACTCAACGCGAGTTCAGGCCTTCATCCTCATCCTCGAATGTCCGGTATAGAATCTTCGGCTCCCCTGAAATCGGCGAGGGGACAGTGCCCATGCCCGGCCCTGCAACGTCAATCCCTTGCGCCAAGCGCTCGTGGCGGACGGGGCGACAAGGCCAGCCAGGATCACCGCCCGAGAGGCTGCAAACGACAAGCAGCACCGAAGGCAGGTCCTGAGCCCCAGGCAAGGGCAACCGGACATCAGCCGAATTTGCCGTTGTGCCGCCAGCCCCGGGCTGGTTGCCACGGCGCCTCGAAAGACCCTCATGAAGACCTTCAGCGCCAAGCCGGCCGAGGTGAAGCACGAGTGGTTTGTGATTGACGCCACCGACAAGGTGCTCGGACGTGTTGCCAGCGAAGTGGCACTCCGTTTGCGCGGCAAGCACAAGGCCATTTACACGCCTCACGTCGACACCGGTGATTTCATCGTCATCGTCAACGCAGAAAAGATCCGTGTCACCGGCTCCAAGGCCACCGACAAGATCTACTACCGCCATTCGGGCTATCCCGGCGGTATTTCTGCCACCTCTTTCAAGGACATGCAGGCCAAGCACCCCGGCCGCGCGCTCGAGAAAGCGGTCAAGGGCATGCTGCCCAAGGGCCCGCTGGGCTACGCGATGATCAAGAAGCTGAAGGTGTACGCCGGTGGATCGCATCCGCACAGCGCCCAGCAGCCCAAGGTTCTGGAACTGTAAGGAGCGGCGATGATCGGACAGTGGAATTACGGCACCGGCCGTCGCAAGTCTTCGGTGGCCCGTGTCTTCATCAAGAAGGGCAACGGCCAGATCCTCGTCAACGGCAAGTCGATCGAGGACTACTTCGGCCGCCAGACGTCGATCATGATCGTCAAGCAACCGCTGATGCTGACGGCCAACGAAGCGGCCTTCGACATCAAGGTCAACGTGCATGGCGGCGGTGAATCCGGCCAGGCCGGCGCGGTCCGGCATGGCATCACGCGTGCCCTGATCGACTACGACGTGGCACTCAAGGGCGACCTCAGTCGTGCGGGCTTCGTGACGCGCGATGCTCGCGAGGTCGAGCGCAAGAAGGTCGGCTTGCACGGCGCGCGTCGGCGGAAGCAGTTCAGCAAGCGGTGATGGCGCAAGGGGTCGGCGCTGCGGGTGGACACTGCCCGCAGTGTCCGACGCGGCACTGAAAGGCCCGATGCGCTGGAAGTTGCTGCGTCGCAGGTTGTCCGTGAGCGCGCCGCGCATGATCGTGCGCAGCCACCTGCCGTGGCCGCTGCGTTGGGCTTTCGTCGCCCTGGTGCTCGGCTTTTCGGCAGCCCTGGCGTTGTGGGCCTTCGAATTCGGCAAGGAGATCGCCGGGCTCGACCGGCGTTCGCGTACCGAGCTTGCCGAGTTGCGCGCCCAGGTGATGAACCTGCGTGACCAGAACGGGCGCTTTCGTGCGGTGGCCGACACGGCCGACAGCCTGGTCAAGACCGAACGGGCCGCACAGGAACGACTGGCGCAGCAGGTGCGCCAGCTCGAGGCCGACAAGCTGGCACTGCAGGCGGATCTGGGATTCTTCGAAGACCTGCTTCCGATGGCCGGTGAAGGTCTGCAGATCCGCGGCCTGCAGGCCGACGCCCGCAGCTCACCTGGGCAGCTTCACTACCAGTTGCTTCTGATGCAGGCAGGCCGCAATCCGTCCGAATTCACTGGACGCTATGACCTGCTGCTTGGTGGCTTGCTTGACAGCCGGCCCTGGAGTCTCTTGATGCCGGGCGGCAAGCCCTTGCAGATGCGTCAGTACGCCCGCCTGGAAGGCAACGTGGACCTGCCCCCCGGGGTCGTGCTAAAAACGGTGCAGGCCAGGGTCTACGACAACAAGGGAGTGTTGCTGACCAACCAGACCGCCAAGCTCTGATCGTTCGCACGACGCACGCACGATCGCGCATTGACGGCCCTACAGCATCCTCTTGGAGACATGCGCACATGTGGTTTGCCAAACGAAAGGCACCGCCGATCCGCAGCCTGATCGGCGAAGGCGCCGTTCTGCACGGCAACCTGAGCTTTGCCGATGGGCTTCGCATCGATGGCGAGGTTCATGGCAACGTGATCGCCACCACGCCGACCAGTCTGCTGGTGATCAGCGAGAAAGCCCGCGTGCTTGGCGAGGTGAAGGGTGGGCATGTGATCATCAATGGCGAAGTCAGGGGCCCGGTGCATGCCAGTGACTTGCTCGAATTGCAACCCAAGGCACAGGTTTCAGGCAACGTGCGCTACGAGTTGCTGGAGATGCACCAAGGCGCCATGATCGATGGTGAATTGCGCCCCTTGAAGATGACCGATAAGCCCGCATTGATCCTGGCAGCGTCGAACGATGCTTGAGCGTCGCCACCAGCTGCATTCACCCATCCTGACGCCTGCCGAACCGGAGTACGCATGAACGCCCTAGCTGAAGCCCTGCCCATCACGAACGACGAACCTCCTGCGCCGCTGAACTTCACCGACAGCGCGGCTGCCAAGGTGGCTGATCTGGTGGCCGAAGAAGGCAACCCCGACCTCAAGCTGCGGGTTTTCGTGCAAGGCGGGGGTTGTTCGGGTTTCCAGTACGGTTTCACCTTCGACGAGGTCGTGAACGACGACGACACGCAGATGTCGAAGAACGGCGTCACCTTGCTCATCGACGCGATGAGCCTGCAGTACCTGGCCGGTGCCGAGATCGACTACAAGGACGATCTGCAGGGTGCGCAGTTCGTGATCAAGAATCCGAACGCCGGGACCACCTGCGGTTGCGGATCCTCGTTCTCGGCCTGAGGACCGAACTCAGGTTCGCCGTCAAGGCGGCGGGGCGGCGTAGACCGCCCCCAGCACGCGCGCTGCCCGCGCCCCGGTGACGCCCGGCAGGCTGGCAGGCCGCCCTTGCAGGCGGCACGCGGCCAGCCAGGCAAAGGCCAGCGCCTCCACCTGATCGGCAGGAATGCCGATCGTCTGGGTGGTGTCGACATCGATCGTCGGCAACAGCGCACCCCATCGACGCATCAGGTGGTCGTTGAACGCACCGCCACCGCAAACCAGCAGCCGCCGAACCGAGGGCAGGTGCCGCTGCAGTGCGTCTGCGGTTGTGCGGGCGGTCAGTTCGGCCAGGGTGGCCATCACGTCCGCCGGGCCGTGCGACAATGTTGACAGTGTCGCCAGATGATGGTCAAGCCAGGCGGCGTGGAACTGGTCCCGGCCCGTGCTCTTGGGCGGTGCGGCAGCAAAGAAAGGTTCCGCCATCATCCGCTGCAACAATTCAGAGTCGACCTGGCCCGATGCCGCGATGGCGCCCGATGCATCGTAGGGCTGACCCTGGGTGCGTCGACACCACAGGTCCATCAGAAGATTGCCCGGCCCGGTGTCGAACCCGCCGACCGGGCCCAATGCCGGCAGCAGCGTGAGGTTGGCGATGCCGCCGACATTGAGCACGGCGGCGTCCTGGCCGGCATTTCCCAGGCAGGCTGCATGAAAGGCCGGCACCAGGGGGGCGCCCTGGCCACCGGCGGCGAGGTCGGCTGATCGGAAATCACACACCGTGCTGATGCCGGTCAGTTCGGCCAGCAGAGCGCCATTGACCAGTTGCACGGTATAGCCAGGTCCACTGAAGGCCTGCGGCCGATGACGCACCGTCTGCCCATGGGCGCCGATGGCAGCCACCGCGTCCGGTCTGCAATCGGCCAATGCCAGCAGCTGCGTCACCACATCGGCGTAGGTCTGCATCAATCGATTGGCCGCCAGCGCGGCACGATGCAGCTCGTCGTTGCCTGAAGTGTTGAGCGCCAGCAGCTCGGCGGCCTGATCGGGTGCGAAACCCCGGTGCGCATGTGCCAGCACGCCCACCGGGCGCAGCGTGAGGTCGTCGAACTCGGCCAGCACGCCATCCACCCCGTCGAGCGAGGTGCCGGACATGAGTCCGGCCAGCAGGCTCACGCAGGCAGCCGCAGGGCGGTCATTCGAAGCCGGCGCGGCCCGGGTTGACGCTGGCCGCCAGCTTCAGCTGCAGCTGCACCGCCTGCGCGGTCTGGCCGAAACGGCTTCGATCTGCGCCGTCAAGCGCAACGGTCTCCGCGGTCTTGGCAAACTTCAGCGGATCCTGGTAATGGCCGTCGACACGGAACTCAAAGTGCAGGTGCGGGCCGGTAGCCCAGCCCGTGGCACCTACGGCGCCGATGTTCTCGCCTTGTTCGACGGTCTCCCCCTTGTGCACGTCGATGCGGCTCAGGTGGGCGTACAGGGTGCTGCGATTGCCGCCATGCTGGATCTCGATCACGTTGCCGTAACCGTTCTGGCGGCCAGCGAACTTGACGACGCCGTCACCGATTGTCCGCACCGCAGTGCCGGTGGGTGCCGCGTAGTCGACACCCAGGTGCGCACGCCAAGTCTTGAGCAAGGGGTGGAAGCGCATCGCAAAGCCCGAGGTCACGCGCGAGAACTCGAGCGGGCTGGCCAAAAAGGCATGGCGACGGCTGGCACCATCGAGCCCGAAATAGGATCCACGGTGCTGGTTGTCGACGAACCAGACCGCTTGGTGAGGCTTGCCGGCGTTGACGAACTCGGCTGCCAGCACACGGCCTGTGCCTTCGTTCCAGGGCACCGTCTCGCCATCGGCGCTGAGCGATTCGTAGACCACCGAAAACGTGTCACCCTTGCGCAGTTCACGATGAAAATCGATGTCAGTCGAAAAGATCTCGGCCAGCTGAATCGCCACCGCATCGGGCAATCCGGCTTCGTCGGTAGCGGCGAACAGGCTGCTGCGAATGCTGCCGCTGCCCAGGCGGACGCCGGCCACCAGTTCAGCGACTTCACTGCTTGAGCGCCATTGCCCGTCGACCTTGTCGAGCGTCAGGCGCGTGAAATGGGTCTGGCGCTGTTCCGATTTTTCAGCCGGGTAGCGCGCCACCAGCTGCGTCAGCCGACCCAGCTCGTCGGTGCTGGCCTGCACCACCTTGCCGCCGCGGCCCTGGACCAGTCGGCGCGCCAGTTCGTCCTGGCGCATGAAGGCGGCCGCCCCGGCGTCGACGATGCCCAGGCGTTGCAGCAACGATTGAACGCTGTCGGTGCCACGACTGATGGTGCTGCGCCGTAGGTCCAGTCGCTGCACCGACAACGCGTCGAGCTGCGGCTGCAGCCCTTCAAGGCGAACTTCTTCACTCAGGTTGCGGATCGGCAGCTGGGCCGCATCGGGCATCATCGGCGCGATGCCGAATGCCGTGACGGCATATCCGCCCAGGGCTGTGGCGGCGGCGACGACGATGCGGCGGCGATGGCGCGCCACAAATCGGGTCAGCTGCGCGCGCGGGAGTGCGCCAATTCGAATCAAGGATGGTCTTCCGAAGCGGGGCTACGGTCACCGGGCATGCTGACAGCGCCGAAGTGGGTTTCGGGAGGGCGGTCAAAACACGGCAGCCCACTAGAATCCGAGGTTCACCAGGCACTGCCTGCCTCGTCGCACGGATCGGCGGAGTATAGCCAGGGTCCCAGCGCCTCGACTACCGCGAATCCCCCACATTTTCCGATCGCGATTGCCATGTCTCGAGCCTCCACCGCCGCCGCGCCCCATCCGATCACCGACCGCGTCCGGCAGGCGATGAGCGTGACGCTGCGTCACTGCGAAGAACTGCTGCCAGAGGCCGACTGGTTGTTCAAACTGGCGAGATCTGAGGCGACCACGACGCCCCTGCGCATCAAGCTGGGCCTGGACCCGACGGCGCCCGACATCCACATCGGCCATACCGTGGTGCTCGACAAGCTGCGCCAGCTGCAGGACCTGGGGCACACGGTGATCTTCCTCATCGGCGACTTCACCTCGATGATCGGCGACCCCTCGGGCCGCAACACCACGCGGCCGCCGCTGACGCGCGAGCAGATCGAGGCCAACGCGAAGACCTACTACGCGCAGGCCAGCCTGGTGCTCGACCCCGAGCACACCGAGATCCGCTACAACAGCGAGTGGAGCGACGCGCTGGGCGCGCGCGGCATGATTCAGCTGGCTGCCAAGCACACGCTGGCGCGCATGCTCGAACGCGATGATTTCACCAAGCGCTTCAGGGCCGGCAGCCCGATCAGCATCCACGAGCTGCTGTATCCGTTGATGCAGGGCTACGACTCGGTGGCGCTGAAAAGCGACCTCGAGCTCGGTGGCACCGACCAGAAGTTCAACCTGCTCGTCGGTCGGGCGCTGCAACAGGAGTATGGCCAGGAGCCGCAGTGCATCCTGACCATGCCCTTGCTCGAAGGCCTGGATGGCGTCGAGAAGATGTCCAAGAGCAAGGGCAACTACATCGGCATCACCGAGCCCGCGAACGACATGTTCGCCAAGCTGCTTTCGATCAGCGACGAGCTGATGTGGAAGTACTTCCGCCTGCTGTCCCATCGGCCCGAAGCCGAGATCGCCACGCTGAAAGCCGAGGTCGGCGGTGGCCGCAATCCCAAGGACGCCAAGGTGCAGCTGGCCAAGGAGATCACCGCGCGCTTTCACAGCGCGGCGGCGGCGGCTGCGGCCCATGATGACTTTCAGCGCCGCGCCGCTGGTGGCGTGCCCGACCAGATTGCCGAGATCTCCGCTGCCGGCGCACCGCTGGCCATCGGCAACCTGTTGAAGCAGGCCGGACTGGTGCCTTCGACCAGTGAAGCCTTGCGGCTGATCGACCAGGGCGGCGTGCGCGTGGACGGCAGCGTGGTCTCCGACAAGGGCCTGAAATTGCCTGCCGGTACCTACGTTGTACAGGTGGGCAAGCGCAAATTTGCGCGGGTGACCGTGTCGATCTGACGCCGCGTGCAGGTCAGAAGCTACCTCAAGCTTTCGGTGGTGGTGGCGCTGGCCACCATCGCGCTGAAGACCGGTGCCTGGTGGGTCAGCGGCTCGGTCAGCTTGTTGTCGGATGCCCTGGAGTCTCTGGTCAACCTGGCCGGCGCGGTGTTCGCGCTGGCCATGGTCACCATCGCCGAACGTCCGCCCGACGACGACCACCCCTACGGCCACCACAAGGCCGAGTATTTTTCCAGCGGTTTCGAGGGCGTGCTGATCTTCATTGCGGCACTGGCCATCGTCTGGGCTGCGGTGCAGCGCCTGCTGCATCCGCAGCCGCTCGACGCGGTGGGTCTGGGCATCGCGTTGTCGGTCTTCAGTTCGGTACTCAACGGGGCCCTGGCCTGGGCCATGCTGAAGAAGGCACGCAGCCACCGGTCGATGGCGCTGGAGGCCGATGCCCGCCACCTGTTCACCGACGTCTGGACGTCGGCCGGCGTGGTGGTTGGCCTGTTTGCGGTGATGGCCACCGGCTGGCTCTGGCTCGACCCGGTGGTGGCCATTGCGGTGGCGCTGAACATCCTGCGCGAGGGGGCGTCACTGGTGTGGCGCTCGACCGAGGGCCTGATGGACCGTGCCGTGGAGGCCGACGTGCGCGCCGAGATCGACCGCACGCTGGATGGCTTTCGCCACCATGCCATCCGTTTCGACCACGTCGTCACACGGCGTGCCGGGCAGCGGCGCTTCGTCGACCTGCATATGCACATGCCCGCGGCCTGGACCCTGGGCCGTGCGGCGGCCGTGCGTGCGTCGGTCGAGCAGGCGCTGATGAGCGCCGTGCCCGGCCTGCGCGCCAGCATCCAGCTCTTGCCGATGGACGTCGAAGCGCACTTCGATGATCTTCAGGATCCGATGTGATCGCGCTGTTGCAGCGCGTGTCCGAAGCCCGGGTGGTGGTCGCCGGCGACACGGTCGGCCAGATCGGCCCGGGTCTGCTGATGCTGGTCTGTGCCGAACCGTCTGACGGCGAAGTCCAGGCGCTGCGATTGGTCGAGAAGGTGTTGAAGCTGCGAATCTTCGCCGATGACGCCGGCAAGATGAACCTCAGCCTGCAGGATGTGGGCGGCGGGCTGCTGGTGGTTTCGCAGTTCACGCTGGCCGCCGATGTGTCGGGTGGCAACCGCCCGGGCTTCAGCGGCGCTGCACCGGCGGCGCAGGGCCGTGCACAGTACGAGGCCGTGCTGCGCCTGTCCCGCGAGCGCCACCCCGATGTTCAGTCGGGGGTCTTCGGCGCCGACATGAAGCTGCACCTGATCAATGACGGCCCGGTCACGATCCCGTTGCGGCTGAGCTGAGCAAGGTCATCCTCAGTCGGCCTTGCAGGCCGCGCCTTCGCAGAGCTCAGGCTCCTCCTGAGGCGAGAAACAGTGTGCAGGCACTGTTTCCTGTCCTCAGTCGGCATACTGCCCGGCGGCCTTGATGGCGGGGCCCCACTTGGCGATCTCGGCTTCGACGAACTTCTTGTGCTCGACCGGGTCGGTGCGGCGGTCAGTCACCACCACGGCGCCCAGGGCCTCCTCGCGCTTGATGAACTCGGGGTCCTTCAGCGCAGCCTTCAGCGCTGCGTTGACGGTGTCGATCACGGCCTTGGGCGTGCCCTTGGGCGCGTACATCCCGTGCCAGATCGTGACGTTGAAGCCCTTCAATCCTGACTCGTCCAGCGTCGGCAGGTTGGTCAGGCCAGGTGTGCTCAGGCGCTTGCTGGTGGTGACCGCGAAGGCCTTGATCTTGCCGGATGCGATCTGCCCGGTGGTGTTGGTCGTCTGGTCGCACATCAGGTCGACCTGACCGCCCAGCAAGTCCGTCATGGCGGGCGCCGTGCCCTTGTACGGAACGGTGGTCATGTCGACGTCCATCGCCTGCTGGAACAGCAGGCCGCACAGGTGCGAAGCAGCGCCCAGGCCGGCATTGGCCAAGTTGATCTTGCCCTTGTTGGCGTCGATCCACTTGCGCAACTCGGCCCAGTTGTTCGCCGGCAGGCTGGACCTGCCGACCAGCGTCATCGGCACCTCGTTGATCATGCCCAGGTACTCGAAGTCAGTCAGCACCTTGAAGGGCAGGTTGCGGTACAGCGCCGGCGCCGTGGACATGCCGATGTGGTGCAGCAGCAGCGTGTAGCCGTCGGGTGCGGCCTTGGCCACCTTGGCCGCGCCCAGCGTGCCACCGGCACCGCCGACGTTCTCGATGACCACGATCTGGTTGTGCAGACCCTTGCGCAGCACCTCGGCGAGGTCGCGCGCGACCTTGTCGGTGGGGCCGCCAGCGGCGAAGGGCACCACCAGGGTGACCGGCTTCTCGGGGTAGGCGGCCAGGGCGGGCAGGGTGGCGAAGGCGGCCACCGCGAAGGCGATATTGCGCATGGAATGTATCCGGGATGAAGGGCTGGCGCCACGATCGACGCGTGGGCGAGATGTTAGAAGCGGCTTGTCGGCAGGGTTCATCGGGAACTACTTATCTTTGCGGGTAGCACGACAGGCACTAG